>Glacier_p2__coassemble_1203_pt1 | contig 29016 bp, 26 predicted proteins | sample Glacier_p2__metabat2_high_PE_014 | metagenome-assembled genome bin Glacier_p2 | reverse complement strand
ACAAATTATCTGACAATAATGAGAAAAGTTTTGTTATACAAACAAATCAATATATTGTGGTTGAGGGTGAATAAAGCAACATCAGGTAGTTTTATAAAAAATATAGTAAAAAAATCCACCGGAAAGAAGAGTGCTCTCCTTTCCGGTGGATTTGTGTATAACTGTGGATATCGTTGAAACTTTAAGAGTTATTCTGTTTCATTCGCTTGATGACCTTGAGTCTTGTGAATTCTTCTCTTTCTTTTTCCTCCAGAGCATTCTGGATGTCTTTTGTAAGAGTCTCATATCTGGGTATTGTGATGTTTTTCAGCGCATTGGCGCGTTTCTGAGTCTTTTTGATATTAGCGGCAAGGCGAATGGCTGCATTTTCAATCATGGAAAGGCGGATAGAAAGTTCTTTAACCTTTTCAAATTCTGCCTTGGCCTGATCCAGGGACATCTTTGTGCTGTAATAGGCATAGGTGGGAGTATTGGTGCTTTGGGCATCATATTCCACCAGAGGAATTTCTGTGCCCATAACACTTCGTGTTTTAATTCGGATGGAATTTTCTACAGGCACAGTATAGGAAATCTGCTGCACAAAGGCAATACCAATTTCCATATTGGCCTTCTGGAGTGCTCTGTAGGCAGTACGGAAGGTTTCGTCAATCTGCGCCTGGATATCCTTGGCCTGATCGATGAGATCCATCATTTCTTTGATAAGGATGTTTCTTTTTTTATCCATCAGCTCAAAGCCCTGACGGGAAAGTGCCAGAGAGTTTTTGGCAAGTATAAGATTTCCCTTGGTGGGAAAGGTATTCGGATCCAAGAAATCACCTCCGTTGATCTTCTGTTCGCCGGTTTTTAGCGGACAGTTTCTTTATAGTATTTGTTCAGGATCTTTGTATCGATTCGGTCAAGCTCTTCTTTTGGAAGAAGTCCCAGAAGCTCCCAGCCCTTATCAAGGGTTTCAGTAATACTTCTGTTTTCTGTTTCTGTCTGTCCGACAAATTCGGCCTCAAATGCTTTACCAAACACCAGATACTGCTTGTCCAGAGGAGAGAGCTCGTCTTCACCGATAACGGAAGCAAGGGCTCTGGCGTCGCCTACTTTTGCGTAACAGGAGAACAGCTGATTTGCCACATCCTGATGGTCTTCTCTGGTAAAGCCTTCTCCGATGCCGTCCTTCATCAGACGGGAAAGGGAAGGAAGCACGTTGATTGGCGGATAAACTGCCTGTCCGTGGAGCTGGCGATCCAGAACAATCTGACCTTCTGTGATATATCCGGTAAGGTCGGGGATAGGATGCGTGATATCATCATTAGGCATAGTCAGGATAGGAATCTGTGTAACAGATCCGGTTCCGCCCTGAACGATACCTGCGCGCTCATAAAGAGTGGCAAGTTCACTGTAAAGATATCCCGGATAACCTTTTCGGGAAGGGATTTCTCCTTTGGAGGAGGAAACCTCTCGCATAGCTTCACAGAAGGAGGTGATGTCAGTCAGGATGACCAGGATGTGCATTCCCTTTTCAAAGGCAAGGTATTCAGCGGCAGTGAGAGCAATCTTCGGAGTAAGAAGACGTTCCACCACCGGGTCGTTTGCCAGGTTCAGGAACATGACAACATGATCAGAAGCGCCGCTTTCCTCAAAGGTACGGCGGAAAAATTCAGCTACGTCATATTTTACACCCATTGCAGCAAACACAATGGCAAAGTTTTCATCGGAATCACTTCCAAGAGAAGCCTGCTGTACAATCTGTGCAGCCAGTTTATCGTGTGGAAGACCGTTTCCGGAAAAAATAGGAAGTTTCTGCCCGCGGATAAGAGTGGTCAGTCCGTCAATGGCAGAGATACCTGTGTTGATATAGTTTCGTGGATATTCGCGGGAAACCGGATTCAGCGGAAGACCGTTGATGTTCAGTTTTACCTCAGGCACAATTTCTCCAAGACCGTCAATAGGCTCGCCGATTCCGTTAAAGGTACGTCCAAGGATATCAGGAGACAGCCCGATTTCCATAGGATGTCCGGTAAGCCGTGTATGTGTGTTTGTCAGGGACATATTATCAGTTCCTTCAAAAACCTGGATCACGGCTTTATCTTCATAAATTTCTACAATACGGCCAATTTTCTGTGTGCCGTCATCCATGTGAAATTCAACAATTTCTTCATAAGCGGCGTTTTTTACCCCTTCCAGGACTACCAGAGGGCCGTTTATCTCGCTTAATCCCAAATATTCGATTGCCATAAAAACTTTCCTCCTGTCAGCCGTTTTTCTTTAATACATTGTCATAGAACTCATCAATATCTTTTCTGTACTGGTCGAATTTTTCCAGCTGGTTATTGGGAACATCATATTTAATGGAAATGATCCGCTCAAAAATGTTGTCTTCTTTCAGTACGGAAACAGGCATTCCCCTGTTTACAAGAGCACGGGATTTTTCGTAAAGATAAAGGATGATCTCCATCATCTGGAACTGTTTTTCCATAGGAACACAGGTGTCTTCGTCATGGAATGCATTCTGCTGAAGGAAGCCGAGACGGATTACTCTGGCGATTTCCAGGGTAAGCTTCTGGTCATCCGGAAGAACATCGCTTCCGATCAGCTTAACGATCTCCATCAGAGAGCTTTCCTGGTTGAGAATCGCCATGATCTGATTTCGGTCGGTGACAAATTTCGGAGATACATTGGCGCGGTACCAGGGAGAAAGATCTTCCAGGTATTCACTGTAGCTGGTCAGCCAGTGGATCGCCGGGAAATGGCGGGCATAGGCCAGAGATTTATCCAGTCCCCAGAAGCAGCGGACAAAACGCTTGGTATTCTGGGTAACCGGCTCGGAAAAATCACCGCCCTGAGGGGATACAGCACCGATAATGGATACAGAACCTTCTGTTCCGTTTAAGTTCTGCATCATTCCAGCTCGTTCATAAAAGGCGGAAAGCTTGGATGCCAGATAAGCCGGGAAGCCTTCCTCTGCAGGCATTTCCTCCAGACGTCCGGAAAGCTCACGGAGCGCTTCTGCCCAACGGGAGGTGGAGTCTGCCATGATCGCTACATCGTAGCCCATGTCGCGGTAGTACTCAGCCAGTGTCACACCGGTATAAATAGAGGCCTCTCGTGCGGCAACAGGCATGTTGGAAGTGTTGGCGATCAGTGTGGTACGGTCCATCATCAGGTTTCCTGATTTCGGGTCGATCAGCTTACTGAAATCTTCCAGAACCTGAGTCATCTCGTTTCCACGTTCTCCGCAGCCAATATAAATGATGATATCTGCATCAGACCACTTGGCAATCTGATGCTGGGTCATGGTTTTTCCTGTACCAAAACCACCGGGAACCGCAGCTGTACCGCCTTTGGCAATAGGGAACAAGGTATCCAGGATACGCTGTCCGGTTACCAGAGGAACGCTTGCCGGGAATCGCAGCTGGGTAGGACGCGGGATACGGATAGGCCATTTCTGTGCCAGAGCCAGCTCCTTTATACTTCCATCAGGAAGCTGGAGAGTTACGATAGGCTCCAGAATGTTATAGTCTCCATCGGGAGCCGCCTTGATTACAGTACCGTCTGTAATGGTGGGCGGAACCATGGATTTGTGAAGAATGGAGGCTGTTTCCTGTGTCTCGGCAATGATAGTGCCGGGACCCACAACATCCCCCTCCTTGACTGTAATATGTGTGTGCCATTTTTTTTCTGTGTCCAGAGAATCTACACTGACACCTCTGGAAATATATTTTCCGGAGTTTTTTGCAATTTCTTCCAGAGGACGCTGGATACCGTCAAAAATATTATGGATGATACCAGGACCAAGAAGTACGGAGATGGCGTCGCCGGTTCCGGTAACGGTTTCACCTGGGCGGAGTCCGGTGGTCTCCTCAAAAACCTGAACGGTGGTCATGCCTTTTTTCAGACCGATAACCTCGCCTACCAGATTTTCTTTTCCTACATAGACCATCTCGGAGATCTTGAATCCGGGGTCACCTTTCAGGTAGATGACAGGACCGTTGATTCCATAGATAATACCTGTTTTACTCATGGTTCAGACCTCCGTCAAATTTGAATTCTTTACGCATAGATTCCAGCTCTTCCAGGAAGGAATTGTCGATCATGATATTTTTTTCCGGAATAGCAGCGCGTACACCGCCGATAAAATCATCTTTGGAAAGGGTAAGCTCTGCGCCGGTTTTTGCGGTAAGGATATCCAGCTTGTCACTGTCGCCGGAGGAAATAGAAATGTGTACCGGATCTGTCCCGGCAAACTCCTGAACGTTTCGAATCTGTTTGCAGAGGTAATCCAGATATTCCGGTGACTGCATAAATGCATCCACTTTTTTTCTGACTGCTGAGAAGAGGTTGTCTTTCAGCTCTTCCTGTTTTCTGGACCAGTGACGTTTCAGTGTGATCTGCTCTGTTGCAAGAGCTTTGTTGATCTCTCTGCGGACATGATCGGCTTCCGCCTTGATTTCTGCCTCAGCACCCTGTCTGCGGGCATCTTTGTGTTCATTCAGCATCTGGGAAAGTGATTCTCGATGCTCCTGGATTTCTTTTGCGGCATCTTCTTTTGCTTCCTCTATAGAAACATCATAAAAATGCTGCAGTTTTTCATCTATTGTCATGTTTTCACCTGCCTATAATTTCAGTCCGATTGCTTCATTGACATATGAAGTGATAAAATCCGGTTTCCGTCCAGTACCATGTCTGTCAGGAATTTCAATGATCAGGGGAGTTTTGTGGTGGAGCCGGACGTCATCAATGATTTCCGGGAATTCTCTTCCGAATTTTTCTGTAAGGAGAATGATCCCGATTTCTTTGTCTGCGATGGTGCGTTCCAGAGCTTCACGAAGTTCCTGACGCTCATGGACGACTACGCCCTCGACACCCGCCAGGCGCATGCCTGTGTAGGTGTCGATGTTGTCGCTGATTAAATACATTTTCATAGATTATGCCTCTTAAAGTTTACCAAGGATCATAAAGGAGATGATCAGTCCGTAAAGAGCGATACCTTCGGCCATAGCTACGAAGATAATAGATTTACCAAAAAGAGAACCGTCTTCGCTTAATGCGCCAAGAGCAGCGCTTGCGGAGCTGGCAACGGCAATACCGGAACCAAGACCGGAAATACTTGTAACAAGAGCGGCTGCAATATAGCCAAGACCGGTAGCAAGTCCGCTTTCAGCACCGGAAGCAGCCTGTACGCTTGCAGTTCCTGCAAACATTACGACAGAAGCTACAAGGATAACGCCGAAGAACAGAAAACAGTTTACTGCTAATGTACGTTTATAACGTTTTTTGCTTTTTTCTCCAAGGAAATAGCAGCCAAAAGGTACGATAATGCTGAGAACCAGTGCGATTGCTGTTACGATTTGAATGATCATGTTCATGATAATATCCTCCTGATGATAAAATTAATTTTATGGGGGAAATCCGTTACTGTTCACAGTAACAAAATTCCCTGTTGTTTATATATTTACTGGCATTCCCTTTTTTTGAAAGGAAGAAATTCCCGTCCGTTTCCGGCATAGAAGCGGCTGAAGATCTCGTAGTATTCCAGACGAAGAACCTGGATACCAACGATCAGGCCTTCCATGGCGCATACAAAGAGATTTCCAAGAACAACAATGATCCAGTTTGGGGAGCCTCCTTCCGTGGCTCCGGCAAGCATCAGTACAACCTCCATCATAGCCGCATGGCTGACGGCGAAAGCGCCGATACGCAGGAAAGAAAGGGTGTTGGAGAGGTAGCTTAACAGTACCTCAAAGAGCTCGAAGAAGCTCTGTACAAAAAACATGCCTTTCTGCTCCGGAAAGATCTGTTTTTTCTTTTCTACCAGGTTGGTAAGGGGCTCCTTCAGGAACATCAGAAGAAGCGGAATACCGAACATTACTGCCAGAACTGCTGCTGCAGGAAGCTTTTTTCCGGAAACCAGAAGTACTGCAGAAAGGGCAATAGAGCCATAAAATACAAGTCCGGCAACAGCGTTGCTGTCGAACCATGTTTTTTCTGTATTATGGTTACGTACAGAATTGATGATATTAAATACCATACAGGTCAGAATAAGGAACATTCCGAATCCAATGGCAATAACGAACACGGCATTCAGACGGCCCACAAGAGGAACGTCCATCATGGCTGTCATTGGTTTAAGCCAGAATGCGTGCAGTACTTCTTCGAATCCAAAGATACTGCCGTACATAAATCCGAAGAAAGTGGAAAAGATTCCGGCGCAGCTGATAATGCCTGCCAGATCCATGTGCTTTGTTTTATACAGGATCAGTCCGCCAAAGAAGAGGAGAAGACCCTGGCCTACATCTCCGAACATTGCTCCGAAGATAAATGAATAGGTAAGCGCCACAAACCAGGTGGGATCCATTTCATTATAGGCGGGAAGGCCGTACATTTTAATATACATCTCAAAAGGTCTGAAAAGCTTCAGGTTATGAAGCTTGGTAGGCGGCGTCTTTTTTGCAGGAGACTGTTCTTCTTCCATAAGACAGAAGATCTTATCGTCATCCTTGATATCTTCCTGGAATGCCAGAGCATCTTTTTCGGTCATCCAGCCGCACAGGATATAGAAAGTATTGTTTTCTCCCTTTGTGCAGGCCGCAAGTCTTCGGATGTCAAAGCTGGAAGAGCAGGCTTCCAGGGCTGCTTTGGCAGAAACGATAGCGGTACGGTTGTCTGTAAGGAATCGTTCTGCATCTTTTTTGTTTTGTTCAAGACCGGCATGGATATCTTTGTGAAGTTTGTCCAGAATAGAAAAAGCTTCCTTTGCAGTACCCTGATAGCAGTCAGGAACAAAAATCTGTTCAAAGTGCATGGAGGAATAAACCGCATGGACTTTATGAGCCTGGTGTTTAGGAACAAAATATACGCCATAGTAATATTGTTCGTCCTCGCTGCATTTCAGAAAAATAGTATCCAGTGTGTCATAGATATATTTTTCGAACTTTTTAAAATACTGTTTTTCAATACGACCAAAGCGATAATGGATGTATTGGAGCTTCAGGATTTCGGATACGTCATATTCCAGATTTCGGAATGGACGGATGATCTTAAGGGAATCGATCATCTCCGCATGCTGTTCATGAAGTTTTTCACGGGCTTCTTCCAGTTCCCGGGATTCCCTCTGGATTCTTCGAACGACAGAAACGGCAGTTTCTGTGTCCATTTTCTGCGGAGTGATGCTTTCCGGATCTTCCAGCTGTTCATAAAAACTGCTGATGGAAGTGAGAGCTTCACGATAGGGGTTGATCTCCAAAAACGGAGACAGATTTGCATCCTCTGTCAGTTCAGCCAGTGCATTTTCCAGATGGATCTCATATCTGGAAAGATAGGTTTCCGTCATTCTGTCAATGTCCGCCTTTGGCCCTGTGATGCTCAAAAATTTCATTTTTTCAATCACGATGTTACCTCCGGGTTGATGATAATGTTAGTTATTACGGATATACTGGAGCGCTTCCTGAGGATCCACGCCGTAACGCACGCACTCAAGTGCAATGGTCAGGCGATAGACCTCATGCTCTTTATGATACAGATAAGAATAAAGGACTGCTACAGAGTAAGGATCTCTGCGGGCTTCCTTTTCCAGTGTATCCCGGAGCATGACATTATAAAATTCTTCCAGGTTGTGAGCTTCCAGATGTTCGTATTTTCTGCCATAGTAAGTCCTGCGGAACAGTGCGCGGGCCTGATCATAAGTAGTTGATTCCACAAGAGCATTGATCTCTTCTTTTTTTAATTTATAATTCATAGGGATCAGCAGAGCATAAATGTCTGCGGGCGCCATATGAAAATATTTTTTTGACCGGAAAATAAACTGAAGATTCAGCATATCAAATTTTTCGCCATAGGCAGTGGTGATTTCTTTGAGATCATTTCCGGAAAAAAGTTTTTTGCGCACGTTCCAGATCTGTGAAAAATAATACAGGTCAAGAGCCATGCCATAGTCGAAAAGCAAAGCGTTTTCATGATTGCGTATCTGTGAAAGGGGCTGATAAAACTCGTGTCCTTTCAGAGCCGCAATAAGTTCTTCCATGGTGGTGCAGGCGGTAAGCTTATCCAGATCCAGCCGGGAATGCTTACGGAAAAATTCACAGTAAGGTGTGATATCCACCGGATCGGTATCCCTGTGATCAAAAAGATCGGTCATAATCTCTTTCAGCACACGGATTTCGTACCGTTTGGAATATAGTTCCAGGAATTTGCGCTGTTCTTTGTTGGCAAATTGATAGATCCGGGAAAAGTTGTGGAAGATAGATGTCTTCAAAAGCTTTTCAATCTGCCCTCGATGAAGAGTATTTTCATCAAGATCCTTCCAGACTTCTGCATATTCCGGTGTACGTTTCAGGTAGGCAATTACCTGAGGAACATCCGAAAGCTGAAGAATTTCAAGAAGCTGTTTTTCTGTAGTCAGTTTGCTTTGCATGGCACGGATCTTGGCGGAGATTCCACTGTAGGAAAGGAGATTTCCCATGCTGTGCTGCGCCTCCTTTCAGTGTTCCAGCAGTTTCTGAAATAATTTCTCTGAAAGCTGTTGGTGGTTTTTGCTGTAGAAATCATCCAGATCAGAAAGGATTTTTTCAGTTTCCTGACGGAGAGCACTGATTTCTGAATCCTTTTTCTTTTCCAGACTGTTTCTCAGCTCCTGTATCCTGTCATTGGTCTCCTTTTCCAGAGCAACATCAAAAGCCTTGCATTCCTGCTCCATTTCTGCAGAAAGTGCGTTTTTGGTCTCATCCGCTTCCTCCATGATACGTTTGGCAGTAAGCTCTATTTCAGACAGCTTGTTTAGTATCTGTTCCATATTCAACCTCCTTTTGGTTTCAGGATTTGTGCCTTTGTGGAACTTTATCCTATGATACACCTTTTGTTCAAGAATTTCTACTCAAATTTACAGCAGTCTTATGGTTATTATTTCCCTTTTTCTTGTTAATATGTCATAAAATTTCGTTTTTATAGAAGATATACAGGGGAAATTTTCCTTGATGTAAGGAAAAAAAACATGTATGATAGGATTACGTTTAAGTTTACAGGAGGACAGATCAGATATGAGATTGCGGAATATACCCGGAGCAAAGGATGCAATCCAGGAAAGTGCTTATGTAGTACAGGACCCGAAAACACATAAGGGGAAATGGACGGAGTGTTTTTCAAAGAAGCAGCCGCTTCATATAGAAGTGGGAATGGGAAAGGGACGTTTCCTTATGGATATGGCAAGACTTCATCCGGATGTAAATTATGTAGGAATTGAAATGTACGACAGCGTTCTTCTTCGAGCGCTTCAAAAAAGAGAGGAACTGGAGGAGGCAGGAGAGGGATTTGATAATCTCTTATTTATGAGAGTGGATGCCAGAGAATTGCCGGACATTTTTGAAAAGGGAGAGGTTCAGAAGATCTATCTGAATTTTTCCGATCCATGGCCAAAGGCCCGTCATGCCAAAAGAAGGCTTACTTCAAGGGAATTTCTTGCCCGCTATGAAAAAATTCTGGTTCCGGAAGGACTGGTAGAGTTTAAAACAGATAACAGGGATCTGTTCGACTTTTCACTGGAAGAGGTGCAGGAAAGCAGCTGGGAGCTGCTGGCACATACCTTTGATCTGCACCATCAGAAGGATATGATGGAAGGAAATGTGATGACTGAATATGAGGAGAAATTTTCCTCTATGGGAAATCCTATCTGCAAGCTGGTGATCCGCCAGAAGTAATGGGTAACAGTCTGTATCAGATATACATATAATATAGAAGAAACACTTCAGAGGACAGAGACTGCTGTCCTCTTTTTATCAATTGAGCAAAATTGTTTAGAAGGAGAGAGGCATTATGGCGGCGCTGAAAAAGCATGGCAGAATCCAGGCAACTCTGATGCAGTTCAGTTATGAGCATCGCAAACTGGACGGACATTTGAAAAAAATTCATAAGAATGCAGGTGAACTGGCAAAAATGCTGGATTCGTTGGATAGAAAAAATGCGGATAAAAGCGAAAAGTGATTTTTTGGTGAAAAAATTTAAAAAAATTATAAAATAATGCTTGACTTTTTATCTGTGGTTTCGTATAATAATTCTTGCGTTAAGGAAACACACAAAATAAACACAATTTAATAAGCGTCTTTAGCTCAGTTGGTAGAGCACCTGACTCTTAATCAGGGTGTCCAGGGTTCGAACCCCTGAAGACGCACTTAAAGCACTGTTTTTGCGGACGACGTGATTGCCGCGGGGACGGTGTTTTTTCGTTGTATAGAAATTATTAAAAATAGTCTGATATTCAAAATAAATTTTATTTTTTTCTTACAAAGTATCAAAATTCTGCATCTATTTTTTACTAATCTTTTTAAAACCCATGATAGAACAAAATATTTTCTTCCGGCATAATGGAAAAGGTTGAAAACAGCGCGGCATAAAGCTGCAGAGGAGGGAATGTAATGTCGGAAATTGCATTGAGAAATGTAAGCAGGCAATTTGATCCAGAGCATTACGGAGTAAAAGACTTTAATCTGGATATTCATGATAAGGAATTTGTCATATTTGTAGGACCTTCCGGATGCGGGAAATCAACTACACTCAGATTGATCGCAGGTCTTGAAGAGATTACAGATGGTGAACTTTGGATCGATGGACAGCTTTGTAATTATCTGGAACCAAAAGAGCGGGGAATGGCTATGGTCTTCCAGAATTATGCTCTTTATCCCAATATGACTGTCTATGGAAATCTGGCGTATGCTCTGAAAATAAGAAAGGTTCCAAAAAAGGAAATTAAGGAGAGAGTTCATCAGGTGGCAAAAATTCTGGAGATTGAGTCTCTTTTGGACCGTCGGCCATCAGCTCTTTCTGGAGGACAGAAGCAGAGAGTTGCCATAGGCAGTGCGATCATTCGTAAACCGAAGGCCTTTTTGATGGATGAACCATTATCGAATCTGGACGCAAAACTGAGAGCGCAGATGCGGGTGGAGCTTCTGAAACTTCACGAACAGCTTGGAACAACAATGATCTATGTAACACATGATCAGACGGAAGCAATGACTCTGGGGACGAAGATCGTGGTTATGAAAGCCGGATATATACAGCAGGTAGGTGCTCCGGCAAAAATCTACAACAACCCGATCAATCTGTTTGTTGCAGGTTTTCTTGGCTCGCCGTCTATGAATTTTTTTAGATGCAGGATCAAGGCAGAGGCAGACAATCGTGTGGCTCTTGTAATGGAAGAATCCGGTCAGGGCAAAAAGTTTTATTTAAGTGATCCGTTGACAAAACGCATGGGAATAACTGCAAATGGCCGTCAGGTAATCCTGGGAATCCGTCCAGAGGATATTTATGATGAAGACGGTGCAAGAGAGCTGGGAATTATGGACCAAACAGAAAATATGGAAGAAATAGTCGTAAATCGGGAAATGACCGGTGCAGAAACCATACTTTACTTTGATGAGCAGAATAAAACTCATGCAGTACGTCTGAAACCGGAAAATAAGACACAGACAGGTGAGAAAATAAAACTTTATTTCGACATGGGAAAAATACATATTTTTGATCCGGAAACAGAAAAAAATCTTTTATACAGGGAGGAGGTGCAATAATGGGAAAAAAATCAGCGGCAAAAATCAACCCATATTTTTATCTTGTCCCAAGTATGTTGATTTTCGCAGTATTTTTGTTTTATCCATTTTTTAAGACTATTTACCTTAGTCTGTATAAAACAAATAAAATGGGTGAGGCAAAGCTTTTTGTGGGCCTGGAAAACTATAAAGCTCTTCTCAGTTCCCCGTCTTTCCATAACAGCCTGAAGGTTACCCTGATATTTGTTTCAGTGGTTGTGATTGGAAGTATGTTTTTGGGTCTTGTGGCAGCAGTTCTCTGCAATAAGGCTTTTCCGGGAATCAGGTTTTTCAGCACAGCGTATGCGCTTCCTATGGCGATCGCCTCCAGTTCTGCGGCAATGATCTTTCAGATCATGCTTCATCCTGCAGTGGGAATTGTAAATAAACTGTTGAATCTTGATATTAACTGGCTGAATGATCCCAAAACTGCACTTTGGTGTGTAGCAATCCTTACAGCGTGGCTGAACAGCGGAATTAACTTTCTGTATTTTTCCGCAGGACTGGGAAATATTGACGAAACAATTTACGAGAGAGCGTCAGTGGATGGCGCAAGTGGCATACAGCAGTTTTTCAGCCTTACACTGCCCGGACTTTCTCCCATTATGTTCTATACACTGGTAGTCAATATTATTCAGGCATTTCAGTCCTTTGGACAGATTAAGATCCTGACAGAGGGCGGACCAAATGAGAGTACCAATGTAATCGTCTATTCTATTTACAGAGACGCGTTTTTTAACTATCGTTTCGGAAGTGCAGCAGCCCAGTCAGTCATCCTGTTTCTGATTGTTATGGTCATTACACTGATTATGTTTCGTATGGAAAAGAAAGGGGTAAAATACTGATGAGTCAGGCAGAAAATATGGCTTTGCCCATGGAGGGACAGATTTCCAGAAGTGAGCTTCTGGAGATAAAGAACACAATGAATACCAGGGCTCTTGCCAAAAGAAGAGGGCGTACAGCCCTTCGGCTGACAGCGAATGTTCTGTTTGCTTTTGTTGTGCTGCTTCCATTGCTTTATGCAGTAAGCATTGCATTTATGCCGTCCAGCGAACTTTTTACAACAGAATTGAATATTCTTCCAAAGCATCCTACATGGAGTAATTTTATCAATGCATTTAAAAATGTACCGCTTCTGAAATTTATTATGAACTCCTTTATTATGGCAGGATGTATTACTATCGGACAGATTATTTCCTGCTCGCTTGCGGCTTTTTCTTTCTCTTTCCTGGAATTCAAAGGAAAAGGAATTCTTTTTATGCTGGTTATGGCAACCATGATGGTTCCCGGGGAGGCTACGATTATTTCCAATTACCTGACTGTAGGAAAAATGGGAATTCTTGATACTTATCCGGTACTGATTCTTCCGTATCTGACATCTGCAATGGGGATCTTTCTGTTCCGGCAGTTTTATATGACGTTTCCGGTTTCTCTTTATGAATCGGCAAAGCTGGATGGATGTGGCAATCTGCGCTTTATCGTAAAAATCCTGATTCCACTGACAAAATCAGCTATTGGAGCTATGGCGGTCTATACCTTTATCAATGCATGGAATATGTATATGTGGCCGCTTCTGGTAACAGGATCCAATGAAAGACGTACGGTTCAGATTGGTATCAGCATGCTGGACAGCGTGGATTCTCAGTCGATCACTCTGATGATCGCAGGCGTGGTAATGATCATTATCCCGTCAATTTCTATTTTCATCATCGGCCAGAAACAGCTGATCCGGGGAATGTTCTCCGGAGCTGTGAAAGGATAAATAAAAATCACACGAAGAAGAGGAGAAAAATCATGAAGAAAAAAGTAATTGCGTCAATGCTGGCATTATCCATGATCGCAGGAACTTCATCAGCTGTATTTGCAGCAGAAAATACGACAGCAGAGATGGCGGATGCCTCAGAGGTAGATGGAACAACAATTTCCTTCTGGCATTCCATGGGAGGAGTTAATGGAGAAGCTCTGGATACTCTTGTAAAACAGTTTAATGAGGAAAATGAATATGGAATTACTGTAGACGCGCAGTATCAGGGAGAGTATGATGATTCTCTCAATAAGCTGAAAAGCGCTCAGATTGGAAATATGGGAGCTGATCTGGTTCAGGTTTATGAGATTGGTACAAGATTCATGATCGATTCTGGATGGATCGTGCCTATGCAGGAGATGATCGACGGAGACGGCTATGATCTTTCACAGATCGAGCCAAACCTTGCTGCATATTATACTATTGATAATGAATTATATTCTATGCCGTTTAATTCATCGACTCCAATTCTCTATTATAATAAAGACATGTTTGAAAAAGCAGGAATTACAGAGGTTCCGGACAGCCTGGAAGGAATCGGTGAGATTGGTCAGCAGCTTCTGGACAATGGCGGAGCAGGAGAGGCTATGTCCATGGGAATTTATGGATGGTTTTTTGAGCAGCTGATCAGTAAACAGGGACTGGAGTATGCCAATAACGGAAATGGACGTAAAGAAGCTGCAACAGCAGTTGCCTTTGATGAAAACGGAGCTGCAAAAAATATTCTTACAGTATGGAAAGATCTGAATGACAAAGGTTTTGCTCCGATTGTAGGAAAAGGAGGAGACGCAGGTCTTGCAGACTTTTCAGCAGGAAAATCTGCTATTACTCTTGGATCTACTGCATCTTTAAAACAGATTCTGCAGGATGTTAACGGTAAATTCGAAGTTGGTACTGCTTATTTCCCGAAAGTATCCTCTTCTGATGAGGGTGGTGTATCTATTGGAGGCGCTTCTCTGTGGGCTCTTGATAACCAGGATCCGAAAAAGCTTCGTGCAACATGGGAATTTATCAAGTTTCTGATTTCTCCTGAATCACAGGCTTACTGGAATGCACAGACTGGATATTTTCCGGTAACAGTTGCAGCTCAGGAAGAAGAGACCTTTAAACAGAATGTAGCGGAATATCCGCAGTTCCAGACTGCTATTGATCAGCTTCATGATTCTGCACCGGAATATGCAGGAGCACTTTTAAGTGTATTTCCGGAAGCCAGAGCAATCGTGGAATCAGAAATTGAAAGTCTTCTTAATGGAAATGAGGATGTGGACGCTGCAGTGAAAAATATGACAGAATCTATTAATGGAGCAATTGAAGAATATAATCTTGTAAATGAATAAAAACAATGATGCAGTATAGCTTTATTCCAAAATCCGGGTGTGGTAAAATACACCCGGATAGATTTTTATGGAGGACAGAAAAGTGAAAACTACGGAAATTTTTGCCCACAGAGGCGCAAGCGGCTATGAGTCAGAAAATACCCTGGAGGCTTTTGCACTGGCAGTAGAACAGGGTGCAGATGGAATTGAACTGGATGTCCAGCTCAGCAGGGATGGCCAGATGGTAATCATCCATGACGAAAATGTTGACAGAGTCTGTAATGGTACAGGCTGGGTAAAAGACTATACACTGGAAGAACTGAAAAGATTTCAGGTCAGTACTCCTGAGGGGAAAAAGGGAAGGATTCCTACCTTGAGAGAGGTTTTGGAACTGGTAAAACCAAGCGGTATTAAGGTGAATATCGAACTGAAGACAGGGATTTTCTGGTATCCGGAGCTGGAACGTATGGTAATAGAAGAGGTAAAGCATCAGGGAATGGAGGACAGGATCATTTATTCTTCCTTTAACCATTATAGTATGCAGAAAATCAGAAAATTAGAGCCAGATGCGGAAACTGCTTATCTGTACAGCGACGTGATTCTTAATGTGGCAGATTATGCAAAAAAGACCGGGATCAAAGGTCTGCATCCGGCGATCTATCATATGGCAATGGCAGATTTTCTCAGAGAATATAAGGAAAGTGGATTGAAAATCCGTGTGTGGACTGTGAATGAAACAGAGCATATGGAGAAACTGTTCCACGCAGGCGTGGATGCAATTATTACCAACTATCCAGATCGGGCACTGGAAATTCGAAACAGAATTCAAGGAAAATAAAAAGATTATATAAAAGAAGGAGGGCCGGGCTATTCGCCCGGCGAGTATGAAAAAGAAAAATCTATGTAAAAAAGCTTTCGCTTTATTTGTTTTATACTATACGGGGAATTTGTGATGAAAATGTGAGGATAAATTGAAAAAAACGTGAGAGATTTCTAAAGAAGTTATAAAACAGAGATATACAAGGCAAAAAAACTTCAGATATCGTCGTACTGCATAAAAATTTTTTTCAGAGACAGCAAGATTTTTTCTATATTTATAATTGTAAATAAAGTGTTCCTTCTATATAATAAGAAAAGTAAAAAATCAAGATATTCAGAATGACCCTCAGGAGGAAAAGCATGAAGAGAGAAACCGTTGTTGTACTTGATTTCGGCGGACAGTATAATCAGCTGATCGCACGCCGTGTAAGAGAATGCAATGTTTACTGTGAAATCTATTCATATAAGACCGATATCGAAAAGATAAAAGAAATCCAGCCAAAAGGAATTATTTTTACTGGCGGACCTAACAGTGTATATCTGGAAGATTCCCCAAAATATGCAGAAGAAATCTATCAGCTGGGAATTCCGATCCTTGGAATTTGCTACGGCTCTCAGCTTATGATGCATCAGCTTGGCGGAAAGGTAGAAAAAGCGCCTGTACGTGAGTACGGAAAGATTGAAGTCAATGTAAATACAGAGTCAGCACTTTTCCAGGAGGTTTCTCCGAAAACGATCTGCTGGATGAGCCATAATGATTATATTTCAGAGAAGGCTCCGGGATTTGAAATTTCTGCCTGGACAAATGACTGTCCTGTGGCAGCAGTGGAAAATACAGAAAAGAAGCTTTATGCAGTGCAGTTCCATCCAGAGGTACTTCACACTCAGGAAGGTACAAAGATGCTTTCCAATTTTGTATATAATGTCTGCGGATGTACAGGCGACTGGAAAATGGATTCTTTTGTGGAGGATTCTATCAAGGCAATCCGTGAGAAAGTTGGCAAGGGAAAAGTTCTCTGCGCCCTGTCCGGTGGTGTGGATTCTTCTGTGGCAGCAGTCCTTCTGTCAAAGGCGGTAGGAAATCAGCTTACCTGTGTATTTGTAGACCATGGACTTCTTCGTAAAGACGAAGGTGATGAAGTTGAGGCTGTTTTTGGTCCGGAAGGATCTTATGATCTGAATTTTATCCGTGTTAATGCCCAGGAGCGTTTCTATGAGAAGCTGAAAGGTGTAGAGGAGCCGGAGCATAAGCGTAAGATTATTGGCGAGGAATTTATTCGTGTCTTTGAAGAGGAAGCGAAAAAAATCGGCGCTGTAGATTTTCTGGTACAGGGAACCATCTACCCGGATGTGGTGGAAAGCGGTGTAGGCGGCGAGTCTACGGTGATCAAATCCCATCACAATGTGGGAGGACTGCCTGATTATGTAGATTTTAAAGAAATTATTGAACCGCTTCGAAATCTGTTTAAGGACGAAGTCCGTAAAGCAGGCCTGGAGCTTGGAATCCCGGAATATCTGGTATTCCGTCAGCCATTCCCGGGACCGGGACTTGGCATCCGTATTATTGGTGAAGTAACAGCTGAGAAAGTAAAAATGGTTCAGGAGGCAGATGCCATCTGGCGAGAGGAGATTGCCGCTGCCGGTTGGGATAAGAAAGTAAATCAGTACTTTGCGGCCCTGACTAATATGAGATCCGTCGGCGTTATGGGTGATGAGAGAACTTATGACTATGCCATTGCTTTAAGAGCGGTAACAACCACAGACTTTATGACTGCGGAGAGCGCTGATCTTCCATGGGAGATCATTGGAAAAGCCACCAGCAGGATTGTAAATGAAGTAAAGCATGTGAACAGAGTGCTGTATGACTGTACCGGAAAACCGCCGGCTACAATAGAAATGGAATAAGTTGGAGTATCGTAAAAACCCAGTGTTTATGCGGGTTTGCGGCACTTTCAAAAGTCTTTTGATAACAAATTGATAACAGTTGCATAAGAGCCATTATTCTTGTAATCCAGTGGTTTTAGGGTTAGAGAATGATTGACAGGTTGTTGTGCAACAAATAAATCCATATTATTTAGAAAGCCCTTAGCTGTGGGTAGTAACTCATAGCTAAGGGCTTTTTATCGTCTTTATGCTGCTTGTTCAAAAATTTGTTTTTGCATATTCAAATAATATTTCAAATCATCGGAGGTTTTCTTTTTAAAATATTTTGGTCGGTTTATGGAATTTGTATTAAAGTTATTAGCTTCAGCTAAGCGTTTAGTGAAATCAAATATGCAGTTTATTAAATCACTAAATTGAGTTGCTGAAATATTGAGGTTGATAGATTTTTTTGAGTGTTTTTTTCAATTGCTTCGATGGAACTAATGAGACTGTTCAATATGTCAAGGTTCAAAGTGCCATTACGAGCAGCGCCCAAATACTCCTGTAAAGCTAATCCAAATTGCTTATCAAGTTTTTTCTGCTTACGATATGCAATATAGCCAACTGTACCAGCAATAGTACCTCCAGCAATGAGGACACCGCTTATTATGAAGGCTCCTTTTTGATGTGCTCGAACAAAATCAATAGCTTTTGATGCACTTTCTTTAGTTGCATCAGCCACTGTAGGAATATGTTTAGCCACTCTTTTTGTGTTGGCATTTTTGGCTAAGCCGTATAACTCTAAAGTACCTGCTTTAATATCAACAGGAAAGCAGACAGCAGTCAAAACAGTCAACAAAGAAGAAATCTATGGACAGAGAACGATGAGAAAGGTGGAACAGAAAATGAAGAAAACAATTTTTGAAGAAATGGGCGGCACTTATGTAAGATGTGGGGATTACTTTATCCCCAATCTTACCTTGCCGGAGGAAGAAGAATCGAGAGTTGTTGGAGTATGGGGACAAAGACATTTGCGGTATTTGAAGGAATACCGCAGGAGTGCATATTTGGATCTGCTGATGAGTGGCAGATTGAATAGTTATCTGGCAGATGTAGAGGAACAGGCACAGGAACGCTTTGAGAGGATTGTAGAGCAGATGAAACAGGCACAAGGAATTACAGAACAGTTAAAGGCAAACAATATCTGGGAGTGGGTAGGCAGAATGAATAATATACAGGCGTGTGCGAGAGAGATTGTGGACAAAGAGATGATTTACCAGTAAAAACATAATGGAGGGCAAGTCAGGAAATGGCTTGCTCCCTACTTTACAATAATACTGTTTGATGTATAATTAAGAACAACAGGATAAGTTGAAAGTTATGGAGGTGAAAAATGTATTTCACAGACGAAAAAGACTATATTATGCGAATGATAAAAGAAATGGTAAGAGTATTATTTTCTTTAATATTTGGAAAAAAGTATGTTTCTGTTGAACTTGAAAATAAATATGAAGTATCAGGGAAAAATTTGAAAGATTTTCTTGATATGATTAATTCTGGGAAAATTAACGAAGCAGAGAATATACTTTTAGATAGCATTGATTATACAGACAGAAATGAAGTAATGGCAGCAGCTCTTTTCTACCAATACCTTAGTGAGAAGGATAGTGAGTTTTTGAAAAATAACAATTATACAAAAGAAGAAGTGCTTTCTGGTTTTAAGCAATTACTTATGCAGTCAGGATATACTGATTTGCTATGTTTGGTCAAAGATGAGGAGTAATGTAGAAAATTCAAAGAGATAAGAGTGATTGGTTGAAAGGAGAAATTGTATTATATGTTCTATATTGTTTTTGACTTTATGATGGCAGTGATTATGTTTTTGTTTGGAATGTGGTTTTATAAATCAGAAGGAAAAGCTGTTAATTTCTTGTCGGGTTATAATATGAAATCAGCGGATGAACGAAAGAAATACGATGAGAATGCTATGTGTAAGGCATATGGAAAAAGAATGATGTTTATGTCAGTTCCTTTTATTATTGGAATAATCATAGATATCCAATATCAAGGAATTGGTTGTTTGATTGCATGGGGGATATGGTTTATTATGTTTGTTTTGTTGCTTATTGATAGGCATAAAAGAGAACGTTAAATTTCAGTTGCGAAAATTGATGTGACAATTACATATGGCGAGAAATTGAAAAGAAAAATTAGAAATTTATTTTGAAAAAGGGTATCCGTAATGTAGAAAGGGAGAAAACCAGGATTGAAAAACATGAAAATAGATGCCAATGGAACAGAAATCAGAGTGATGGGCGATGTTGTTAATGAGGATGCTTACATTTCACTCACTGATATTGCAAAATATAAAAATCCAGACAATGCTTTTATCGTGGTAGCAAACTGGATGCGCAATCATTCTACGATTTCATTTTTGGGCTTGTGGGAACAAATTCACAATCCCAATTTTAAACCTATCGAATTCGATAGGTTTAAAGCAGAATCTGGAGATAATGCTTTTACATTGACACCACAGCAGTGGATAAAAGCAACGGATGCAATCGGTATCGTATCAAAATCGGGACGATATGGCGGTACTTATGCTCATACGGATATAGCGTTTGAGTTTGCTTCATGGATTTCTCCGGAATTTAAGCTTTATATCATCAAAGATTATCAGAGACTAAAGAAAGACGAAGCAGATCGGTTAGCGATTGGGTGGGATGTAAAGAGAGAACTTTCAAAAATAAACTATCGTATCCACACAGATGCAGTAAAAGAATTTTTGATAACGCCCACATTATCTCCGCAGGAAATGGCATATACATATGCGTCAGAAGCAGATATTCTAAATATGGCTTTGTTTGGAAAAACAGCAGCACAATGGAGAGCTGAAAAAGGAATAAAAGGTAAAACTCCTAATATCAGAGATTTTGCTTCTGCGGAAGAATTGGTTGTGCTTATCAATCTGGAAGATACAAACGCAGATTTGATAAGACAGGAAGTGCCTAAAATTGAAAGGTTAAAAATATTAAGAGAAAAAGCATATAGGCAATTAGAGCTTTTGAGAAAGAACCAAGATACGATTGCGGCATTAAAGAAAAATCTTATTGAAGATACAGAAACAAATGGTTGATTTCCTAAGCAAAACCGCTTATAATCTGAATCGGAATATATTGCTATTATCCACAGCTACGGAGCGGGTGTTATCAATACCGATAACAAATTGATAACATTAGTCTGTATAGGCAGGATAATATGGATAAATCAAATAATTGAAAGAAAAGCGAACATGGCAATAAATAATCTCTAAACAAAATTGATTAGTAATTGTCGAATTCGAATAAAAAGAATCAAAAAACCCTGAGCAGGAAAACCCTGAGCAGGGTTTTTTTGATGGAAAAGAATGAAAACCAGAGGTATTGGATTCGGCTAGGAAGCAGAATATGTGTACTGTCAGAAAGAAATTGAGAGGTGTGATTTTATAGTTTACAATATAAAACATGACATACAGTTGTCGTGTTTTGCGTAGTATAATGAGAATTATAAAAGGAGCAGCTATGAAGATAGACAGACATATTGGAATTTTATCTATGCTGTTACAAAAAGATACGGTTACGGCACCTTATCTTGCAGAGCAGTTTGAAGTTTCAAGACGAACTATAAACAGAGATATTGAGGACTTATGTAAAGCTGGAATACCTATTGTGACAAAGCAGGGAATAAATGGTGGTATCTCAATTATGGAGGATTATAAATTGGATAAAACTTTGTTTACGCAGAGAGAAATGCAAGATATTCTTGCAGGGCTTCGCAGTCTTGACAGCGTAAATGGAACGAACCGCTATGGAAAACTAATGGAAAAGCTGTCTGCGGGCTCCTCTGATTTTATGGTTGGAAACCAGTCAGTATTAATTGACTTATCTTCGTCGGATAGAACCCTATTATCTGATATTTCAGTGGGCAAGCTGGTATGTGTGGGGATGGTGTAAGAATCGGGAAGATTTTAGAATGTTCAAACTGAACCGTATGGAGTATCTGAAAATATCAGAGAAGACGTTTGAAAGAAGACAGGTACCAATGCCGGATTTAAGTAATGAAAAGATATTTTCAGGTGGAATAAAGGTGAAGGCGCTATTTGAACCGGAATGTAAATGGCGATTGGTAGAGGAATTTGGAATACAAAGTTTCAGAGTACAGTAGGATGGGAAACTTTTATTTCAGGCAGATTATACGGATAAAGAAAATCTTATTACATGGCTGCCGGACTTTGTAACAAAAGAAGATTTTGACTGGGCAATAGAAGAAGCAGCGAAGAAAAAGAAGGAAGATTACTCAAAAGCAGAGTTTCTTACCTATGACGAGGGTTTATGTGTTCAGTGCATGCATATCGGCTCCTATGATGACGAACCGGTAACGGTTGGAATGATGCATGATTTTATGACTGCTGAGGGTTATGAACTGGACATTACAGATCAACGGTTTCATCATGAGATTTATCTGAGTGATGCCAGACGGACAGCACCTGAAAAGTTGAAGACGGTAATCAGACATCCTGTAAAAAGAATATTGTGAATTTTCGTAGTCCGTGCAGGAATTTCATTGCGGATTCTTTAAAAATGCACTATAATAAAGTAATTATCAAAATAGGATTATGAATGGAGGAGCTATTATGAAGTTATACGAAGGCGGCGTTTATCTTTTGAACGGCCATGATATTGTAGAAGAAAACTGCATGACACAGCCGGTATCAAAAGAAGAGGCTGTAAAAAATACCATGGCATATGGCATTCTGGAAGCGCACAATACTTCTGGAAACATGCAGAAACTGCAGATTAAATTTGATAAACTTACATCTCATGATATTACTTTTGTAGGAATCATCCAGACAGCCCGTGCTTCCGGACTTGAAAAATTTCCGGTTCCCTATGTACTTACCAACTGCCATAACTCTCTCTGTGCAGTAGGCGGCACTATCAATGAAGATGATCATATGTTTGGTCTTACCTGTGCCAAGAAATATGGCGGTGTTTATGTTCCGCCTCATCAGGCAGTTATCCATCAGTATGCCCGCGAAATGCTTGCCGGCGGCGGCAAAATGATTCTTGGTTCCGACAGTCATACCCGTTATGGTGCTTTGGGTACCATGGCTATGGGAGAAGGCGGCGGAGAGCTGGTAAAACAGCTTCTTTCCCAGACCTATGATATTAATATGCCAGGCGTTGTGGCTATTTATCTGAAAGGACAGCCTCGGCCGGGTGTTGGACCTCAGGACGTTGCCCTTGCGATCATTGGCAAGGTTTTTGCAAATGGCTATGTAAAAAATAAGGTTATGGAGTTCGTAGGACCGGGTGTTGCAGGATTAAGCGCAGATTTCCGTATCGGTATTGATGTAATGACAACGGAGACTACCTGTCTTTCTTCCATCTGGCAGACAGATGACAAGATTGAAGAATTCTATGAGATTCATGGAAGAAAAGAAGACTACAAAAAGCTTCAGCCGGGTGACGTGGCTTACTATGACGGCTGTGTAGAGGTAGACCTCAGCGAGATCAAGCCTATGATCGCAATGCCATTCCATCCAAGCAATACATATACTATTGATGAATTAAATGAAAATCTTGAGGATATTTTAAATGATGTAGAGAAAAAGGCTCAGATAAGCCTGGATGGAAAAGTTCCATTTACTTTGAAGGATAAAGTCGTTGATGGAAAGCTTTATGTAGACCAGGGAATCATCGCAGGCTGTGCTGGCGGCGGTTTTGAAAATATCTGTGCTGCAGCAGATATCCTTCGTGGCTCCAGCATTGGAGCAGATGCTTTTACATTAAGCGTATATCCGGCAAGTACACCGATTTATATGGAACTTGCCAAGAATGGTGTTCTGGCAGATCTTATGGCGACAGGAGCTGTAGTAAAAACTGCATTCTGTGGTCCGTGCTTTGGTGCAGGAGATACTCCGGCAAACAACGCATTCAGCATTCGTCATACTACCAGAAACTTCCCTAACCGAGAAGGATCCAAGATCCAGAACGGGCAGATTTCATCTGTTGCTCTTATGGATGCCAGATCTATTGCGGCAACAGCTGCAAATAAAGGCTTCCTGACATCAGCAGAGACATATACTGGTTCCTATACAGGACAGAAATATTTCTTTGACAAAACAATTTACGAAAATCGTATTTTTGACAGTAAAGGTATTGCAGATCCTGATGTAGAGATACAGTTTGGACCAAATATCAAGGATTGGCCGGAAATGCCGGCACTGGCAGAGAACCTTGTATTAAAAGTGGTTTCAGAGATCCACGATCCGGTTACTACAACAGATGAGCTGATTCCTTCCGGAGAAACCTCTTCTTACCGTTCAAATCCATTGGGACTTGCAGAGTTTACGCTTTCCAGAAAAGATCCGGCTTATGTTGGACGTGCAAAAGAGATCCAGCAGGCACAGAAGGCTCTTCAGGCAGATCAGGATCCGGTGGAGGCTGTTCCGGAACTGGAGCCGGTAATGGAAGCAATCTGTAAGCAATTCCCGGAGATCGGAAAGGGTAATCTTGGAATCGGAAGCACTATTTTTGCAGTAAAGCCAGGAGACGGATCTGCACGTGAGCAGGCGGCTTCCTGTCAGAAAGTGCTCGGCGGATGGGCAAATATTGCCAATGAGTATGCAACCAAGAGATATCGCTCTAACCTGATCAACTGGGGTATGCTTCCTTTCCTGATCCAGGACGGAGAACTTCCTTTTGCAAATGGAGATTATCTCCTGTTTCCTGATGTACGCAGGGCAGTGGCAGAAAAGGCTGACAGTATTACAGGATATGTGATAAAAGAAGACGGACTGAAAAAATTCCAGGTAACGCTGGGAGAACTGACAGATGATGAGAGAGAAATCATTCTGAAAGGCTGTCTGATCAACTACAATAAGAAATAAAGATTTTGGAGACTGCTGAAAAGACAGCTGCGGGATATATTCTCGAAGCTGCTTTATCTGCAGTCTCTTTTTGATTTCTGATTATTTTTAAACTATCAAATTATCAGAAATTTAATGAAAATATATTTAAATAATAGTTTTAACATAACTCCATAAGATAATAAATGAATTATAATAAAAATAATTTAAAAATGTGTTGACAAATAAGGGGAGTGATGCTATTATATACTCATCAAAAGAAAACAGAAGAAAAACAAAAAGTACAAAAGAAAATCATTCGATTCATAGCATATATAAATGTTACATGAAAAGGATGAAATCAATAGAAAGGCATAGGTGATTCCATTGGGAAGGTAGTCATCACAATCATCAATACGAATCAGTAACAGGAATCGAGTTTCCTGCAAGAAAGACCTGGTACATAACATCTGTAAAGAATATCCTGTATATTTACTTTCAGTAAAAAGAAAATCATTAAATTATATTTATGATCTGACTGGAAAGTTATCATTTTAGAGGTAAGTGCTCTGAGAGATGGAAATCCATGAGGTGAAAAGTATTCAGATGTCAATCTGATAAGGATCCGGAAGATACGAATTTCAAAGAAAACTTCATAAAATGAAACTATACAGAAAGTATTATAAAAAATAATATAAATGATAATTCTGGCGAACAGAACTTTTGAAAAAGTAATAATGAGGGAATCGTACTTCAGGTATATAGAATCGATTTTTCGTATTGAATAACTGTTGCGAACCTGATATAAAGACTTTCAAAAATGTGTAAAGAAACATTTATTGAAGAAACATAACTTCCAGACTTAGAATTTCGTCGAAAGGAAGAGTTTTCGAGAAATTTGATGACAGGCGGGAAAGATGTTTTGAAATCCATATACTATCATTAAGTGATAGATGATATGAATTGAAGCTTTACATCAGAATAATATCTTTTCACAAAAGATATTATTAAAATTTAAAAATTATAATTCGTGAGTTATAATTTTAAATCTATCAACTTTCTAAATAAATCGAATGATACTTTATTATATCGTTTATGAGCAGGAAATAAGATAAGATATGTAAAACATATAGTAATATATGACGAACGGAAAAACTGAATATAGAATATGGAAATATATGCACAAGATGTAAAAGAAATTTCCTATTAGACACGAGAAAAATCTTTAAAAAAGAGGATAATAAAAATTGAATAACGAAGAATGTTAAGACGGTCATCATTTTTGAAAATGTAGTAAAAAGTGATGGCCGTCGTTCTTGCTATCCGTATGTTTTTAAGGTATACTCTCCACAGAAGTACAAAAGGAGAGTCTTTTTTATGTGGAATAAAAAGATAGAAGATTGTATTCTTTATGAAGACAAGGAAATATTGGTCTGTCATAAGCCGGGAGGAATTGCGGTACAGAATTCCAGAATGGGAAGCATGGATATGGAAAGTGCTCTGAAAAATTATCTGTATGCAAAGAATTGCTCCGATGTGCCATGGCTGGGTGTGATCCACAGACTGGATCAGCCGGTAGAAGGGGCTATTGTATTTGCAAAAACACCTCAGGCCGCGGCAAAGCTGAACCAACAGCTGACCAAAGGCGGTTTTGGGAAAATATATCTGGCAGTTACAGATCAGTGCTGTTCTGAAGAAGGAACACTGACAGACTATCTTTTGAAAGATGGAAGAAAAAATATGTCTGCGGTGGTAAGTGAAAAAACAAAAGGGGCAAAAAAAGCGGTTTTAGAGTATGAATTTATAGAAAAAATACCGGATGAGAGAACTTCCTCGGGATTTCGATATCTGATAAAAATAAAACTGGATACCGGACGACATCATCAGATCCGTGTACAAATGTGCCATTCCGGAATGCCTCTGATTGGAGATCGAAAGTACAATCCAACAGATAAGTCAGGACTTTCATTGGGACTCTGTTCAGTTTATCTGTGTTTTTGCCACCCTAAAACCGGCAAAAAGATGGCGTTTTCTGTGAAACCTGATGGTGCGGCATTTGAAGGTTTTTTAAAGCTTTGAATACATGTAGAGAAAAGCTTTATTTTGAAGAAAAATGTAAAACTTTACCCAAATTCATGAAAAAACTATGAAAAGTATGGACGTGAAATGTAAAATGTGATAAGGTGACTTATCTAGTAAACGGTTGGATGCACATACAGGTCATAGGAGAGGAGAAGGGTAATGAAGAAAGCAGCGGCAGCAGCAGTTGTTTTGACAGGTGTAATCCTGGCAGGGGGAATTGCTGTTAAAAGCGGAAGTCTTGGTGAATTGGTTATAGCAAGTGTGCGGACAGAAGATGAGACAGAACAAAGCAGCGAAGAAACAGCTGTTCAGATTGATACATCGGTTCCGGTTTTGCCAGGAAGCAGAATTGCAGTAGTGAGCAAATGCGTTAGTGGTGAATTTTGGGACATGGTTCATCAGGGAATGGATGCGGCGGTTAAAGATATTAATGAGGCATATGGACTGAAATCTAATGACCAGATTAAAATGACATTTGAAGGACCGTCAGATGAGCTAAATGTAGAAGAGCAGGTTAATACTCTGGATGCGGTAATTTCAGAGAATCCTGCAGTATTATGTTTATCAGCCAGTGATATGAATTCCTGTTTGGCACAGTTGGAAACTGCAGCAGAAAATGACATTCCAGTGATCGTATTTGATTCTAATGTCAGTGATGACCAGCTTATTGCAGATTTTTATGGTACAGATAATGACAGAGTCGGTGAGATTGCCGGTGAGAAGATGGCAGAAGCTCTGGAACAGCAGGGCGATATTCTTATTTTTGCAGCTCAGGGAAAAACACAAAGCACTCAGAAACGTGTAGACGGATTTAAGAATGTAATTGCAGAGTATCCGGAAATGAATATTCTGGAAGAAATCTATGCAGATGAAGTTGAAGATATGAATGCAGCTATGCAGGAAGCATTGAAGAAACATCCTGAAGCAGACGGTGTATACTGCACAAATGCAGATGTGGCTGATCTTTATCTTTCGTTGGAACAGACAGATGAACAGCTCCCTGTTATGATTGGAGTGGATGCAACTACAAAACAGCAGGCTGCGGTAAAAGATGGAAGGGAGTTTGGGATTGTATCTCAGGATCCATATGAAATGGGATATCAGACCATTTTGGCAGCTGCTCATATGACAGATTCAGATGGCGTACAGAAGTCCGAAGAAACAGATCTTCTGGAACCAGCGTGGATTGATTCCTCTAATATAGATAATCCGGAATACAGTAATTTTATTTATAAAAAATAATGCATCAGGCCAGTACATATCATTTTGATATGTACTGGCTTTTTTTTCAGGGAGACGTTATAATAGAACCAGCAGTTATTATAATATAATAAAGGAGAAGTATATTATGAAACAGGACATGATCGTCATTCTTGATCTGGGTAGTACAGAAAATACAGTCATTGCCCGCGATATCCGCAGCCTTGGCGTATATAGTGAAATTCATCCTCATGATATCACTGCAGAAGAACTGAAAGCTCTAGATAATGTAAAAGGTATTATTTTAAATGGTGGAGAAAACAGGATCGTAGATGGAGAGCCTGTAGTGATCAGACCGGAACTTTATGATTTAGGATACCCTATGATTTCTGTAGATTATCCGGAATCTCAGTGTGAAAAAAAATATGATAAGCTTCCGGATGAGGAAAGCCTTAAAAAATTTGTTTTTGATGAATGTAAGGCAGAGCCAAACTGGAACATGAAAAATTTTATTGAAGATCAGGTAGAATTGATCCGTAAGCAGGTTGGCGACAGAAAAGTACTGCTTGCCCTTTCTGGTGGAGTAGACTCTTCTGTTGTAGCAGCACTTCTGATCAAAGCTATCGGCCAGCAGCTTGTATGCGTGCATGTAAATCATGGTCTGATGCGTAAAAATGAATCTGAGAGCGTTGTTCAGGTGTTCCGTGATCAGCTTCATGCAAATCTGATTTATGTAGACGCTACAGAAAGATTCCTTGGAAAGCTTGAGAACGTTGCGGATCCTGAGGAAAAAAGAAAAATCATCGGCGGTGAATTTATCCGCGTATTTGAAGAAGAGGCAAGAAAGCTGGAGGGAATTGACTTCCTTGGACAGGGAACAATCTACCCGGATATCATTGAGAGCGGAACAAAAACTGCAAAATGCGTGAAATCTCATCACAATGTAGGTGGTCTTCCGGAAGACCTTCAGTTTGAACTGGTAGAGCCGCTTGCACAGCTGTTTAAAGATGAGGTTCGCGCATGTGGATTAGAGCTTGGACTGCCGGCAGAGATGGTTTACCGTCAGCCGTTCCCGGGACCGGGACTTGGCGTAAGATGCCTCGGTGCAATTACCCGTGACCGTCTGGAAGCACTGCGTGAATCTGATGCGATTCTTCGCGAAGAATTTGCCAAAACAGGACTGGATAAGAAAGTATGGCAGTATTTTACTGTAGTACCGGATTTCAAGGCTGTAGGTGTAAGAGATAATGCAAGAAGTATGGGCTATATGGTAGTGATTCGTGCAGTCAATACTATTGATGCAATGACAGCATCTATTGAGAGAATTGATTACGATATTCTGGAAAGAATCTGCGCAAGAATTACAGCAGAAGTTCCAAGTGTCAGCAGAGTGTGCTATGAGATTACACCGAAGCCTGTGGCTACGATAGAGTTTGAATAATATATTAGAGCCAAGAAATGCCTATTTTACGGGCTTTCTTG
>Glacier_p2__coassemble_1182_pt1 | contig 29748 bp, 30 predicted proteins | sample Glacier_p2__metabat2_high_PE_014 | metagenome-assembled genome bin Glacier_p2 | reverse complement strand
ATGCGGCTGTTAACCGCAGTGTCGTTGGTTCAAGTCCAACAGGGGGAGTTCGGAAATTAAACGTTTATGCGTGAAGTCCGATATAAATAGTACCTGGCTCCATGGTCAAGCGGTTAAGACACCGCCCTTTCACGGCGGTAACAGGGGTTCAAATCCCCTTGGAGTCATTTTTCTGCAAAAGCAGAATATAATTAAATATGGTGCCATAGCCAAGTGGTAAGGCAAAGGTCTGCAACACCTCTATCCCCGGTTCAAATCCGGGTGGCACCTCTAAAAAACCTTGAAATTTATATTTCAAGGTTTTTTGTTATGTATAAAATCATCAGGAGGAATTGCCTGATTACGAAAATCAGATGGAGGAATCCCTACCTGTTTTTTAAACAGCCGACTGAAATATAAGGGATTGTCGTAACCTACAATGGATGCCACTTCAGAAACAGAATATGTGGTTGTTCTAAGAAGTGTTTTTGCATTTGTAATACGAAGGTTCAGAATATACTGCATAGGTGTAAGATTATGATAACGTTTAAAATTACGGATGAACCAGCAGGCACTCATATGCCTGGAGGCAGAGTAATCTTCTATGGAAATCTCTTCTGTAAAGTGTTCATTAAAAAATTGAGATGCCCGTTCCATTTCCTTTTGAAGATATCGGTTTTGCCTGGAACTCTCCGGATGATGACGGCTGATCAGTAGAAAAAGTTCGTTAAGGAGCAGAGACAGATATTCTTCATAGTGTGGCTTTGTCAGTTGAAGCTCCTGTATCATTTTTCGGAATATATGGTGGTATTCCAGAGAAAAAGATGCTGTAATTTATGAGAATGAGTTGCCTGTTAAATTTAAAGGAGTCAATCGCCATGATTCAGATCCTGTTACCGGTTTTGCCATTAGTTTGGATCAGATGAAAAAGGATCTGCAGATGATGAAACAGCATAATTTCAATGCTGTCCGCAGCAGCCATTATCCTAACGCTCCGTATTTTTATCAGCTTTGTGATCAGTATGGATTCTATGTGATCGCTGAGGCAGATAATGAAAGTCATGGAACACAGTCTCAGTACCTGAAGGATTCCAGCTGGGAAAACGTAAGCAAAAGATGGAATGAGAGGATTTCTGATAATCCGGAGTTTATACCGGCAACTCTGGACAGAACGATGCTTTGTGTACAAAGAGAAAAGAATCGTCCAAGTATCGTAATCTGGTCCATGGGAAACGAATGTGGATACGGATGTACCTTTGAAGAGGCGCTGAAATGGACAAAATCTTTTGATCCCACGCGGCTGACCTGTTATGAAAGTTCTTTTTACCGGAATGACAGGAGAAAATATGATTACAGTAACATTGATATTTTCAGCAGGATGTATCCGTCGCTGGAAGAAATACAGGAATACATGGAAAAGAAACCGGATAAACCGTTCCTTTTGATAGAATACTGTCATGCTATGGGAAACGGACCGGGGGATTTGGAAGATTATTTTCGTATGATCTGTCAGTATCCGATCCTTTGCGGAGGCTTTGTCTGGGAATGGTGCGACCATGGGATTTATCAGGGAAAAGCGGAAAACGGAAAAGAAAAATATTTATATGGCGGTGATTTCCAGGAGGAAGTGCATGACGGCAATTTTTGCATGGACGGGCTGGTTTTTCCGGACCGCACCCCTCATACCGGACTGCTGGAATACCAGAATGTATACCGCCCTGCAAGGATTGTATCCTATGATCAGGAAAGCGGTGTGATCTGTCTGAGAAATCATATGGATCATGTAGATCTGAAAGACTTCCTTTTTCTCACTTATGAGACCAGCTGTGACGGAGTGCCAGTGGAAAAAGGAGAACTGGAGCTTTTGGAATCAATCTGCCCTCATGAGATAGGAAGCATACAGTTGAGAGTAAAGGTTCCCGAATGTGGCAGATGCTATTTAAAAATTTCCTACCACTTAAAAAACAGTACGGATATTCAGCCCCAGGGAAGTTTCCTGGGATTTGACGAGATACCTCTGAAAAATCAGAACAGCAGAAACCAGAAAGCAGAAAAACTGCTGCGATCTCAAAATGACAGTTATACCTGCGCTGTTCAGGTTTGGGAAAACGACAGGTATGTATGGATAAAGGCAGACAAATTTTGTTATACCTTTAATAAACTGACAGGTTTTTTTGAGAGTCTGAACAGAGAAGGAGAAGAACTTCTGGATGCTCCATTAGAATTAAACATCTGGAGAGCGCCTACGGATAATGACCGGAAACTGAAGCAGCAGTGGACAGATGCCGGATATGATTGGAGCAGAACAAGAGCCTATAAAACAAGCTGGGAAATGAAAGATGGCAGGGTGATCCTGCACAGTATCCTGTCCCTTTCCGCAGTTGCTCTGCAGAAAGTCCTGGATGTAGAAGCATTATGGGAGATTTCCAATACCGGGGAGATACAGGTGAAGATGAATGTAAAAAAAGACATGGAATTTCCACAGCTCCCCAGATTTGGTATCCGTTTATTCCTGAAAGGGGAATATGAGAAGGCTCGTTTTTATGGAAAGGCGAAAAAATATTTACAGCAGCAGCGCCAAAGGCATTCTCTTTTAACGTGTCTTATTTTACCCAGGAGGAACTGACCCGGAAAGCACACAATTTCCAGCTGGAAAGATCCGGAAATACCGTGGTATGTCTGGATTATGCACAGAATGGAATTGGCTCCAACAGCTGTGGACCGGAATTAAGAAAAGAATATCAGCTGGATGCCGAAGAATTTACATTCGAGATAAAACTATTATTTGGGAAGGATAAATAAAGAAAAATGAACGAAAAGAAATACTTGAAATGGTACAATAAGGTGGGATATGGTTCCGGTGACATTGCCGGAAATGTAGTGTATGCGTTTCTGTCTTCCTTTGTCATAATCTATCTTACGAATACAGTAGGGCTGAATCCCGGTATCGTAGGAACTCTGATTGCAGTATCAAAGCTTTTTGACGGCATCACAGATATGTTTTTTGGATCTCTGATCGATAAGATAAAGAGCCGCCTTGGTATTCTGCACTGACTGCACTGGTGACAAAAAACAGTAAGGAACGTGTGCAGATGGGCTCCTACCGCTTTATCTTTGCGTTTTCCACCAGTCTTCTGATCCAGTCCCTGACCATTGGTTTTGTAGAATGGATGGGCGGCGGCGCTGCCGGCTGGAGAATGGTGGCTGTGATCTATGCGGTGATCGGTCTGGCAGTAAATACGATTTCTGTATTTTCTGTAAAAGAGCTGCCGGAAGAAGAATTAAATGATGGGAAAGCATCAGGAACAGACGAAAAATATTCTCTGCTTGATGCCGGGAAACTTCTTTTTACAAACAAGTATTATGTAATGATCTGTGCGACTTATATTCTGCAGCAGATCTATACGGCAATGTTGAATATGGGTATTTATTATATGACCTATATTCTTTTTAATGAAAAATTGTACGGAGTATTTTCTTGGGTCATTAATATCCCTCTGATCATAGCTCTTCTGATTACGCCTGTCTTAGTAGAAAAGTGGAACGGGATGTATAAACTGAATCTGACAGGATATGTCATTGGCACTGTGGGAAGGGCTCTGGTAGTCCTGGCAGGTTATATGGGAAGTGTTCCTCTGATGCTCCTGTTTACAGGAATTGCGGCCTTTGGTATGGGACCGTGGCAGGGAGACATGAATGCGGTGATTGCATCCTGCTCCGAGTATACTTATCTGACAAAAAATAAAAGAGTGGATGGAACCATGTATTCCTGTACTTCTCTTGGGATCAAGCTGGGCGGTGGCATTGGTATTGCAATTACCGGATGGCTGCTGGATTTAGTGGATTTGACGGAACTCTTGCAGAACAGAGCGCTTCCTGTATCCGTATGCTTCAGATTATGTATCTGTGGATACCGGTTGTGATTACTCTGGTTATTACGCTGCTGATGTCAAAGATGAATGTGGAACATGCAAATGAAGAACTGAAAAAGAAACTCTGATCTATTATTAAAGAGATCCTTTTGTAAAAAAACACCCTGGGAATCTGATTCTCAGAGTGTTTTTTATCGGTTCATCCCTTATAAACTACTTCTCCACGGCAGATAGTATAGTGGATTTTTCCATAAAGCTCAGCACCTTTAAACGGTGTGTTTGAAGATTTGGAAAGGAAGGTGTCCGCAGTCCATTTTTCATCCGGATCAAAAATTACCAGATCTGCCGGGGCGCCTTTTTCAATGGAACCGGAAGGAAGATGATAAAGTGCAGCAGGATTCCAAGTCATTTTTTCCAGAAGCTCCATAAGTGTCAGGTGACCGGTTTTTACGAGATTTGTGATACCAAGGCCAAGAGAGGTTTCCAGACCGGTGATGCCGCTGGGGGCTTCTGTAAGAGGTTTGTTTTTTTCTTCTTCACTGTGGGGAGCATGGTCTGTGGCAATCAGGTCGATGGTGCCGTCTTTCAGACCTTCTATGATAGCAAGGCGGTCCTTTTCAGTGCGGAGAGGCGGATTCATTTTTGCCAGGGTACCATAGGTAAGAACCGCCTCTTCTGTCAGTGTGAAATGGTGAGGTGTTGCTTCAGCGTGGATATCGGCTCCCAGTTTCTTGGCAAGGCGAACCAGTGCAACGGAGTTTCCGGAGCTGATGTGCTGGATCACTACAGGGGCTTTGGTATGGAGAGCAAGCATACAGTCCCGGGCTACCATAACTTCTTCGGCAATGGAGGGAGATCCCTTGATTCCAAGTTTTTCTGAGACTTCTCCGGCATTGATGCCATTATTGGTGATAAAGCTTTTGTCTTCTTCATGAAGGCTGATAGGCATATTTAATTGTGCCGCTTTTTCCATGGCTTTGCTGCAGAAATCAGCATCCAGAAGCGGGATACCGTCATCAGTAAAACCACAGGCGCCGGCAGCTTTCAGAGCATCAAAGTCATTCATGATCTCACCTTTTAAGCCCTGAGAAACAGCGGCGGTCTGATAGATACGGATTTTTTCTTTTGCGCCCCGGGTAAGGATGTCTTTCAGAGTTTCTACAGAGTCAACGGTGGGTTTTGTATTGGCCATACAGATCACTGAGGTTACACCGCCTTTTGCGGCTGCCAGAGCGCCTGTATGCAGATCTTCCTTATAGGTAAGTCCCGGATCACGGAAATGGATATGGGTATCGATCAGTCCGGGGGAGACAGTAAGTCCGTTCAATTCGATCATCTGCTCGTCGTCAAGAGGAGAAAGACTGGAACCAAGCTCAGAGATCTGTCCGTCTGTAATACGGATATCGGTGATTTGGTTTGTGTTTGTACGAGGGTTTATAAGGAAACCATTTTTTAGTAACATAGATAATTCCTCCTTTAGGATTTGTTTTATTGTAGGGAAGTACTGTTTTCAGTAAAGCTTTTACTGAAAAATATTTACTTTATAAAGATACAGGATTTTCTGAACATTTTCTACCTGTATTAGCTTTTCCAGATTATTATAATATACAGATAAAAAATACTTCAAGCAGTAAGTGGATGTTTTTTAGAAATAAAAAAGATTTAAAAAAACACTTTACACAGATCAGAAAACATGCTAGAATAAACAACTGTGATATATTTTCATATCCTTGCTCTCTGACAGTACAGAGGGCCATAATGACCATAAGGAGGTAAAAAGCATGAACAAGTACGAGTTAGCATTAGTTGTGAGTGCCAAAGTTGAGGATGAAGTACGTGATGCAGTAGTAGAGAAAGCAAAAAGCTACATTACACGTTACAACGGCACAATCACAGAAGTAGAAGAATGGGGTAAGAAAAAATTAGCTTACGAAATTCAGAAAATGCATGAAGGCTTCTACTATTTCATTCAGTTTGAAGCAGACGCAGAGTGTCCGGCGGAAGTAGAAAGACATGTACGCATTATGGACAATGTATTAAGATACTTAGTCATTCGTAAAGACGCATAATCTTTTTACAGAAAGTGGATTTTAGAAAGCACCATTAAGAAACCCGTTCACTTACTGAAAAAGAGAGGTAGAATAATGAACAAAGTAATTTTAATGGGACGCTTAACAAGAGATCCTGAGGTTAGATATTCCGCAGGTGAAAATGCTCTGGCTATTGCCAGATATACGCTGGCAGTGGACAGAAGATTCCGTCGTGACGGAGAAGCAAGTGCTGATTTTATCAGCTGTGTAGTATTCGGACGCGGAGCAGAGTTTGCAGAAAAATATTTCCATCAGGGAATTCGTATCGTGGTCAGCGGCCGTATTCAGACCGGAAGCTATACCAACAGAGAAGGACAGAAGGTGTATACAACAGAAGTTGTTGTTGAGGAGCAGGAATTTGCAGAGAGCAAAGCTGCAAGTGACAATTATGCCGCATCCCATCCGCAGCAGAATACAGCACCATCTATGCCTGGCCCGAGCGCTGCAAGCGCAGACGGTTTCATGAATATTCCTGACGGAATTGACGAGGAGCTGCCATTTAACTGAGAAATCAGAAAAATGACATGCACAAGATCAGATTGAAAAAAATAGGAGGAAACTATCATGGCTTACAATAGAGGCGAAAGACCGGACTCTCCCATGAAGAGAAGAGGCGGACGCAGAAGAAAAAAAGTTTGTGTATTCTGCGGCAAAGAGAATAATGAGATCGATTACAAGGATGTAGCAAAACTTAGAAAATATGTTTCTGAAAGAGGCAAAATCCTTCCGAGAAGAATCACAGGAAACTGTGCAAAACATCAGAGAGCTCTGACTGTTGCTATTAAGAGAGCACGTCACCTTTCCCTGATGCCATACGTTCAGGACTGATTTAGAGATCAAATACCGCTGTCATTAATTGTGACAGCGGTATTTTTTTCCATTAATTATTGGAAGGTGCCAATGACGGAGTTTCTTTTTTAAATCATATGGCAATATGGCAGGAAATCTGATATAATAAAATGCGTTGGAAGAAAACTCAGCACGAGAAAATGAAAAAAGAATGGTAATGAAGATTATGGATGGTAAATTTAAGTTAAAAGGTCACCTGAAATATCTGACCAGATGGCCGCTGTATCTGACAGCTCTTCTGGTCATAGTAAACGTTGCAGTTTACGCGATAGAGGCAAAAGCCGGAGCAGTGATGACTGTGGGTATACTGATCTATATGGTCTGCGCTGCAGGGATTTTCTTTTATCACAGACCTCAGATGTTTAATGATCTTGTGGCTTTTGCCAGTCAATATGAGTTTCTTGAAAAAAGAGTCCTGGAAGAGCTGGCTCTGCCGTATGCAATCATGGATATGGATGGTCGGTTGATCTGGTGCAACCGGGTATTTGCAGAGCTGACTGGCAAGGATCAGTTTTACAGAAAAAATATCAGTACGATTTTTCCGGATATTACAAAGGAGAAGCTCCCTGTTTCTGGAGAAAATGAAATTTCTGAGATAAGCACTCAGGCGGGAGATCGTATTTACAGGATTTCCATGCAGCAGGTAAGGCTGGGAGAAGCAATGGTACATTCAGAAGTTCTGGAGGGGATGTCAGAGAATACGAGTCTGATCGCTATGTATCTGTATGATGAAACAGAGCTTAGAGAATATATCCAGGCAAACGAAGACAATAAACTGGTAGTTGCGCTGGCTTATCTCGATAACTACGAAGAAGCTCTGGAAAGCGTGGAGGATGTAAGGCGTTCTCTTTTGATTGCTTTGATAGACAGAAAGATTACGAAATACTTTTCAAATTACGATGGTCTTGTAAGAAAACTGGAAAAGGATAAGTATTTTCTGATCATGCGCCAGAGCTCTCTCGAGACCTTAAAAGAACAGAAATTCCATATACTGGAAGAGGTTAAGACTGTTAATATCGGAAATGAAATGACGGTTACGTTAAGTATCGGCATCGGTCTTAATGCGGCTACTTATCTTCAGAATTATGAGTACTGCCGTATTGCTATAGAGATGGCTCTTGGGCGGGGCGGTGATCAGGTTGTTATTAAGAATGGTGACAACATCTCCTATTTTGGAGGAAAAGCACAGCAGATGGAAAAGACAACCCGTGTGAAAGCCCGTGTGAAAGCGCAGGCTCTGAAGGAGTTTATGAGTACCAAAGAGCGAGTGGTAGTCATGGGACATAAGATAACGGACGTGGATGCCCTGGGGGCTGCTATTGGAATTTACCGCGCAGGAAAAACTCTTGGAAAACCGGTTCATATTGTAGTAAATGATCCTTCTACATCTATCAGACCTTTGATGGCAGGATATCTGAATAATCCGGATTATGAACCATCAATGTTTATTGACAGAGATCAGGCGATGGAGCTTGTGGACAATAACACGGTAGTAGTGGTTGTGGATACGAATAAACCAAGCTATACAGAGTGCCAGGAGCTTCTTTATATGACAAAGACCATTGTGGTGCTGGATCATCATCGAAGAGGAAATGAGATCATACAGAATGCGGTACTTTCTTATGTAGAGCCTTATGCGTCTTCTACATGTGAGATGGTGGCAGAAATTCTGCAGTATTTTTCAGATGATCTGCGTCTGCGGAATATAGAAGCAGATTGTATCTATGCAGGCATCATGATTGATACCAATAATTTTATTACGAGAGCAGGTGTACGTACTTTTGAAGCGGCTGCTTTCCTGCGCCGCAGCGGTGCGGATATGACCAGAGTACGCAAGCTTCTTCGTGATAATATAGAGTCTTATAAAGCAAAGGCAGAAGCTGTCCGTTCAGCAAATATCTATAAAGAATGCTTTGCTATTGCAAAATGCCCCAGTGAAGGACTGGAAAGTCCTACTGTAGTAGGAGCCCAGGCTGCTAATGAGCTTCTGAATATTTCCGGCGTAAAAGCTTCATTTGTACTGACACCTTATAACCATGAGGTATACATCAGTGCCAGAGCAATTGATGAGGTGAACGTACAGGTTATGATGGAAAAAATGGGTGGAGGCGGTCATATCAATATCGCAGGAGCCCAGGTCAAACTGCCTATTGATGAGGTAGAAGAGATGCTAAAGAAGATCATTGATGAAATGTATCAGGAAGTAGAGGAGAAAAAATGAAAGTAATTTTATTGGAAGATGTAAAATCTCTTGGAAAAAAAGGACAGATCGTAAATGTCAGCGACGGTTATGCACGAAATATGATCCTTCCAAAGAAACTGGGAGTTGAGGCAACTCCAAAGAATCTTAATGATCTGAAACTTCAGAAAGCAAATGAAGAAAAGGTGGCTCAGGAAAATCTTGAAGCTGCTCAGGCATTTGCAAAGGATTTGGAAACAAAAGAAGTGATCCTTACCTTAAAGGTGGGAGAAGGCGGAAGGACATTTGGCTCCATATCTGCAAAGGAAATTTCAGAGGCGGCAAAAACGCAGCTGAATCTGGAACTCGACAAAAAGAAACTGCAGCTGGATGGCCCGATCAGAAATCTGGGCGTAACTCAGGTTCCGGTAAAGCTTCATCCGAAGGTAACAGGAAGTCTGAAAGTCTGGGTTAAAGAAGCATAGCATGGAGGATGTAGTAGTATGGAAGAAGCACTGATCAGAAGGATACTTCCTCATAGTATTGAGGCAGAACAGTCTGTGATCGGTTCCATGCTTATGGACAGAGATGCGATCCTGGTGGCATCAGAGATTTTGACAAGTGATGATTTTTATCAGAATCAGTACGGTATTATTTTTGATGCCATGGTTGAACTTTGCAATGAAGGGCAGCCGGTAGATCTGATCACGCTCCAGAACCGCCTAAAGGAAAAGGATCTTCCACCTGATATAAGCAGCATGGAATACGTCCGGGAACTTCTGGCAGCAGTACCGACCTCTGCAAATGTAAAATATTATGCAAATATCGTAAGTGAAAAAGCCTTACTTCGTCGTCTGATCAAAGCAACGGAAGAGGTTGCCAATAACTGTTATCTGGAAAAGGAAAGCACAGAAACTCTGCTTGAAGAAGCAGAAAAGAAACTTTTCAGTATTTTGCAGAGAAGTATCGGTGGCGATTATGTTCCGATCCAACAGGTTGTTTTGAACGCCATCAATAATATTGAAAAAGCTTCTAAGTTAAAAGGAAATGTAACCGGTATCCCAACCGGATTTGTAGATCTTGACTATAAAACATCCGGTATGCATCCCTCAGATCTTGTGCTTATCGCTGCTCGTCCGTCTATGGGAAAAACAGCATTTGTACTGAATATTGCCCAGTATATGGCTTTTAGGAAAAATGTTACGGTTGCCATATTCAGTTTGGAAATGTCAAAGGAACAGCTGGTTAATCGTCTCCTTGCCATGGAATCACATGTAGATTCTCAAAACATGCGTACCGGAAATCTAAAAGATGAAGACTGGACAAAGCTGGTAGAGGGAGCAGATATTATTGGCCGTTCCAATTTGATTATAGATGATACGCCAGGTATCAGTATTGCAGAAATGCGTTCGAAATGCCGTAAATATAAGCTGGAACATAATTTGGGAATAATTATGATCGATTACCTGCAGCTTATGAGCGGAAGCGGAAAGTCCGATTCCAGGCAGCAGGAGATTTCAGATATCTCCCGTTCCCTTAAGGCGCTGGCACGTGAGCTTGGAGTACCGGTGATTGCATTGTCACAGTTAAGCCGTGCAGTGTAACAAAGACCGGATCATAGACCTATGCTTTCGGATCTTAGAGAATCAGGAGCAATCGAACAGGATGCCGATGTGGTTATGTTTCTTTACAGAGATGATTATTACCATAAAGATACAGAAAAAAAAGATATTGCGGAGGTTATCATAGCAAAGCAGAGAAATGGTCCTATTGGAACGATAGAGCTTGTATGGCTGCCGCGGTATACTCAGTTTGTAAATATGAAAAAATAAATCCTTATATGCAAAAACCGGAGCTTTGGAAGTTATCTGCACTTTTGAACGCTTCGGTTTTTTGCAGAATGGGTTGGATTCTGTCGAACGCTTTAGGTTGAAATCCATTTATACTCTGCTATAATTTATTTTGTAGGAGGTGTGGTATGGAGACAAGATATACGGTCAGACAGGCAGCAGAAATGACAGGTATCAAGGCTTATGTTATGCGTTACTGGGAGGATGAGTTAGACCTTCATATTCAACGGAATGAACTTGGCCACCGTTACTACACAGGAAGCGATATTCAGCTTTTTATGAATATTAAGGAACTGAAGAAAAGAGGACTGCAGCTGCGAGCTATTCGTGATTTGATTCCTCAGATTCTCTATACAGCGGCGAACACGGACAAGAATAATATTCAGCTGCTGGAAGGGGAGACTGAAGAAATCTCTTCCCAGGATTCTTCAAACATCACGGAAAAGGCTGAGGAAAATGTGACAGATCCGAAGATATTGGAATTTCAGGCAATACTGGAAAGGCTGATCACACAGGAAATACGTTCAAAAAATGAAGATGAAGAGAGATTTCGTTCATTGGATCTTGCAATTAGGAAACAACAGATGGCAAGAAGAGAAATTGCAGCGGCATTGTCGGATAAGAGATCAACAAGGGAAACAAGGATCCATAAGAATATTTAGTAGGATACATAAGAAGAGTCTGTTATATTTGTTATAATAGGAGATAGAAAAAGAGCTGCAGCAAAACTGCAGCTCCCTGTTTTTATGTAGTGAATTATTCACCTGGCTGAATAGCCTCTGTAGGACAAACATCTGCGCATGTTCCACAGTCAACGCAAGCGTCAGCATCAATTTCAAAATGATCTGCGCCTTCAGAAATAGCCTCAGATGGGCACTCAGCTGCACATGTTCCACAGCTTACACATTCGTCAGTAATTACGTATGCCATTATAATATCCTCCTTTTTTCTCGTTAGCACCTTTTACGGTTCTATATTGCTATTCTAATATATCTTTCATAGGATTACAAGTATAAAATTATAAACATATTTTTATAATATGACCGTTGATTCTCACTGGCATTTATATTATAATGAATGTGCTATAAACAGCATAACACTGCAGGGAATAATATGAAATTTTTTCTGCATAAAATATAAAAAGGAGGAAATAGAAATGGCACAGGTTACAAAAGAAACTACAATTGGCGAGCTTCTCAGAATTGATCCGAACTGCGCTGCTATCCTTATGAGAATGGGAATGCACTGCATCGGATGTCCGTCTTCTCAGGGAGAATCTCTGGAAGAGGCAGCTATGGTTCATGGATTTGACTCAGATATTCTTGTTCAGCAGATCAATGATTTTCTTAGCAAATAATAAGACTAAAAAGGCGTTCCATTTATATGGAGCGCCCTTTTTCATACTGTGAAAATCATGGATCAGATCTGTGCAAGCTGTTGAAGTGCATTTACGGAGATAGTCTCTCCATGTTCTTTCAGGTAGGCTTCGCCTGCAGAAGAAAAGGCTTTGCTGATGCCGTACTCGGAAAGAATGTTGCATGTCCGGTTGAAATCTTCCGGAGATATATCGGACTGGTGGAGAACAAGACGATATTTTCCCTCAGCAGGATCTTTATACAGAGTGTTTACACCTGTAAAAAATCCGTTTAGTCCATGAGATGCGGCGATTACATCATCTAGCTGTGAAAAGCTGAAAAGCCGTATCAGATCAACGGAAGGAGCGTCCTGAGAAGATGTTTCTTTTGCAGGATCAGAAGCAGCAGAAGTCTTTTTTGAGTTTCCTTTTAATTTAGCTTCACAGAGTTTCTGGAAAATATCAATGATATTGTCCGCTCCGTCGAGCTGGAGAGCTTCCGACTGTCCGCGGTCTTTAAAGGGAGTGAATTTTGAAAAACGGGTATCCAGCTCTTCAGGATCTTCTACCTTGGTAATAATAAGGATGATACTGTCTGAAGTGACTGGAATCGCTTCAATCATCAGAGGTATATTATCAGCTTCGAATCCGAATTGCAGCTGTGCCTGTTCCATCATATCTCGGAAGAGCTTTTTAGCTTTTTCAGAACCATATGCAAGCTCACTAAGGCGGATTTGATGAAGTTCCAGATCTTCCTTGGTGAGAGTGCAGCGAATTTGGTTTTCATTTATTTTTTCTATTTTCATATGATCACATCCTATTCTTTATGTGCTGTATAACGTATATTTACCATATGCATATTAAATCATATGCAGAATATGGCATATTTACACAGACAGATTAGAACCCATGACTTTTGCCACGGCAAAAAAATGCATATCAACTTAGCATCTATTATATACCACAACTATAGCAGATGTAAAGAAATTCAATTTACCTAAATTATAAAATATTTGGAAACTAAATCGAAATTTTTTTATAAACTGCTGAAAAGCCTTGCATATAGATAAAAATACAGTATAATAGCTTATAAGAAAAATTTTCTGAGTGCAAGCCGGTAAATAATCCTGTTAGCATCAAAGAGATAATAATCGCTTATATATGACCTTTTTCAAAAAAGTATGTCTGCTGTTCTTCAGTCATGCAGCGTTCTTGCTGCAGCAGTCATATAAATTTCCACAGTTATTCAGATAAAACTGGTATCGCATGCAGAGATTTTTCTCAGACCTATCAGGTGTTTTCTAAAATACTGAACAAATGAAAGGAGGCAGAAACGAAAATATATCACAGATATACCACAGAGGACAATGTGTGGTCTGCATTTTAATAGGCAAAAGATAAAAGGGATTCAGCCATAGCAGAAATCCCCTTCTCATGCTTGACCTGGGTTGAGTCCCTGAATAATAAATATGAAAAAAATATAAAAAGAATTATTTATAAAGCAAATCAATAGAAAATATGATATAATAAAACAGTCTCTGTAATGCTGCAGAGAGATTATATAGTTTTTCTGAAACAGATTATTCTGAATTGAAAGGAAAAAACAAATGAAAAAAAACATAAAAAAGCAGATGAAGAAGCAGTATATGCCGGCAGTGATTGTTGCTGGTCTGATTCTTTTGCTGGCGGCAGCCGGTATCGGTGTTCATGTGATCCGGAAATACATTCCGACGAAGGAGCGGATGGATCTGAACGAGTATTATGGACAGACTGCCGAGGGAGAGGCAGTAATCGTTCTCGGAACTAATATTATGGAAGAACGGGCGATTACTTCTAATGGACAGATATATCTGCCTTTGAAGCTTGTAAATACCTACCTGAATCAGAGATATTACTGGGACAGCGGAAATCAGCAGATTTTATATTCAACTCCTTCTGAACTTCAAAAATATCCGGCTTCTCCCAATGGAGACAGTGATGTATGGATGAAAGATGAAGCGGTATATCTCAATCTGGCTTTTGTGCAGCGATATACAGATATGGATGTTTATATGGGCGAAGCTCCGGCCAGAATCATTATCCAGAATCAGTTTCAGGATGTAAATACAGCTTCTGTGCAGAAGGATACATATGTTCGCTATCGCGGAGGCATAAAATCTCCGGTTCTTACTCAGGCAAAAAAAGGTGACACATTAATCTACCTGGAAGAATTCGAAGAATGGGTTAAAGCGGCTACGATGGACGGATACATAGGATTCGTAAAAAAAGGTGACATTTCTTCAGCAGAGGTCAAGAATTTTGAACGAGATTTCAAAATGGAAGAGTATCAGTACCTTTCCATGGAAGATCCGGTGAATCTGTCCTGGCATCAGGTGACATCGCCGGAAGCAAATGCCTATTTTGCAGATGCCACAGCAAATGTCAGCGGTGTGAATGTGATTTCTCCTACCTGGTTTTATCTTGCAGATACAGATGGGAATATTGCGGATATATCCTCAGTGGAATACGTACAGCAGGCACATGACAGAGGTATGAAGGTGTGGGGACTTATAGATAACTTTACTGCAGATGTCAGTACCACAGAAACCCTTTCCCAGCTTGCTTCCAGACAAAACATCATCAGTCAGCTTATGGCGGCTGCGGAAAATACCGGACTTGATGGAATCAATGTGGATTTTGAAACTCTTAGTGAGGATGCAGGACCACATTTTCTGGAATTCTTAAGAGAATTATCTATTGAGTGTCATAAGAAAAATCTTGTGCTTTCTGTAGATAATCCTGTTCCGGAGGATTTTACCAGTCATTATGACAGGGAAGAGCAGGGAAAAGTTGTGGATTATGTAATCATCATGGGATATGATGAACACTATGTGGGATCAGAAGAACCGGGATCCGTTGCGTCCCTTCCGTGGGTAGAAAAAGGAGTGACGGATACACTGGCAGAAGTTCCGGCAGAAAGAACGATTCTCGCAATTCCTTTCTATACAAGACTCTGGAAAACAACAGGCGGAGCACTTACAAGTGAAGCTATCGGTATGGATCAGGCTCAGAAAGTGCTGTCCGAGAATAAGGTTCAGGCAATCTGGGATGGAAGTGTAGGACAGAACAGGGCTTCTTTTGAAAAAGAAGGTTCCAGCTATGATATCTGGCTTGAAGATGCTCAGTCAATTGCAGAAAAAGTGAAACTGATTCCGAAATATGGACTTGCAGGAGTTGCTCAGTGGAAGCTGGGATTTGAAAACAGCAGTATCTGGAAGGTGATCAGTGATAATCTGAAGTAAGGATAAATATTATAATGAGAAACGGAAAAAGCTGTCTGGATTGCAGAGAAAACCTCGAATCCAGACAGCTTTTCTATTTGTTATGTTTAATTCTGATATATAAGAAAAGAGAAAATTTCAGATAAAACCCCATAAATGGAAGGAGGCCGGTACTTTCGTACCGGCGCGTATGAAAAAGAAAAATATTTATATAGAAAACATAATGTCTTCTATGTTTAATACTATACCTTAAAATTGTGAAAAATATATGATAAATTTTTGAAAAAATTATGAAGAAATAAAAAAGAGACAAGGCATTTTTCATTTTTAGAATATACCTTGTCTCAGTATGATCAGAATTTTTTCCATGTGTTTTTAAAGAATAACAGAAGAAGAGGGAAAATTTCCAATCGGCCTGCCAGCATGTCAAAAATAAGAACAGATTTGGAAAGATAGGAGAAGGAGGAAAAGTTTCCCATAGGTCCTACTATTTCCAGACCGGGTCCGATATTGTTCAGTGTGGCAGCAACAGATGTAAAGTTGGTAATAAGATCAAAGTTATCCAGTGAGATAAGAAGGACGGATCCACAGAATATGATCAGGTATACACTAAGGAAAATGTTTGTAGACCTGAGTGTTTCATGAGATACCGTTTTCTGATCCATTTTGATCTTCTTTACTGCATTCGGATGCAGGTATAACTGAAATTCTTTACGGGCAGCTTTAAGCAGCAGTACGATACGCGATACTTTAATTCCGCCGCCTGTACTTCCGGCACATGCACCAATAAACATTAAAAGTACCAGAATCGTTTTTGACAGCGCCGGCCATTGATTAAAATCAGTTGTAGAGTAGCCGGTAGTTGTAATAATGGATCCGACCTGAAAGGCTGATTGCTGGAATGCCTGAGCAAAGCCGGAGAACATGTGCCTTGTATTAATGGCAATAAGGATAATGGAAGCCAGGATGATGCCAAAATAGTAACGGATCTCTTCAATATGAAAAGCTGCTTTAAACTTCTTTGTCAGTATAAGATAATAGGCAGAGAAGTTGACTCCAAACAGGATGATAAAAATAGTTGTTACAACCTGGCAATAGGTGCTGTAGCTTCCCAGACTGTCATTTTTTATTCCAAAACCACCGGTTCCTGCAGAACCAAAGGTGATGCAGAGGGTGTCAAATAATGGAACCCCTCCCAACAGCAGAAAAATGATTTGAAGAACAGTCATTCCAAGATAAATGCCGTAAAGGATCTTTGCTGTTGACTGTACCTTGGGAACCAGCTTGCTGACAGAAGGTCCGGGGCTTTCTGCACGCATAAGATTCATATGATAGCCTCCTGCAAGAGGCAGAAGGGACAGAAGAAATACAAGGACACCCATTCCACCTATCCAGTGGGTAAAGCTTCTCCAGAAGAGGATAGATTTTGAAAGGCTTTCTACCTCAGCAAGGATACTGGCTCCGGTGGTTGTAAATCCTGATACAGTTTCAAATATGGCATCAATAGGATGGGGAATGGAGCCGGAGAGTACAAAAGGAATAGCACCGGTAATACTCAGTACAACCCAGCTCAGTGCTACAGCAACACACCCGTCTTTTATATAAAATACTTTGTTTGATGGTTTTTTTCTTGTAAGAGGAAGTCCAATGCCCAGACAGATAATAATGGCAGCAAAAAAGGCAAAAATATCTTTTTCCCCATAGATCACAGCTGTCAGGATTGGAAGTACCATAAATATTGCCTGAAGATTAAAAACCCATCCGACAATATAGGTGATAATACGGTAATTCATGACTGTACTCCTTATTTTTCAAGAATATCGCTGATGTCGCGAAGTCCTTTATGTGTAGTTACAATGATCACATGATCTCCAACCTGAATGGTATCCTGACCTCTTGGAATACGGATCTTTCCGTCGCGGACAAGACTGCAAACCAGCAGGTTTTTTTTGAGGTTCAGATCAGCCAAAGGAACTCCTACTACAGGAGAAATATCATGGACAACAAATTCCAGTGCTTCTGCCTGGCTGTCAAGAATGTGATACAGGGTTTCTACATTACTTCCAATGGTATTCTGCATGGCACGTACATAACGCAGAATGGAATCTGAAGTGATATATTTAGGATAGATTACACTGCCAAGATCCAGCTGGTCAATTACATCTGTATAAGGAAGACGGTTTACCTTGGCCACCAGTTTGCCTTTGGAAATATTTTTGGCAAAAAGAGAAAGGAAGACATTCTCTTCATCCATGTTTGTCAAAGATACAAAAGATTCAACTGTTTCCAGTCCCTCCTCAAGAAGAAGAGAACGATCAGTTCCATCTCCATTGATAATCGTGGCATCCGGAAGCAAGTCACTTAAAAAATCACAGCGTACAGGATCTTTTTCTACAATCTTAACCTGGATCTTTGAGGCAATCAGAGTCTTCGCCAGGTAAAAAGAGATGGTTCCTCCGCCAATGATCAGACAGTTTTTGACCTGATTGGTCTTTAAGCCGATTTTTTTGAAAAACAGGGCGGTATTCTGGGGGGCTGCAATAATGGAAACAAAGTCTCCATTGTGTATGATATGGTCACCGCCGGGAATTGACAGTTCCTCTTTATTTTCTATACCACAGAACAGAATATCACAGCGATATTTTTCTGCTATCCTGGATACACTCAGTCCATCCAGGCCGAATTCAGGAAGTACTTTAAATTTTAAAAGCTCTGCTTTTCCTCTGGAGAACGGATCGATCTTAATAGCGGCAGGAAAACGAAGCAGGCGGGATATTTCCTGTGCAGCAGCGTATTCCGGGTTAATAATCATAGATATTCCAAGTTTTTCTTTAATAAAGCCGATCTCCTGGCTATAGATGGGATTCCGGACGCGGGCAATGGTCTGACAGTCTCCTGTTTTTTGCGCGATCAGGCAGCAGAGAAGATTTAATTCATCAGATGCAGTTATCGCGATCAGGATATCGGCTGTGTTAATGCCTGCTTCCATCAGTGTATTGATACTTGCACCATTTCCTACGATCCCCATGGCGTCAATGTCTTCGGTAACAGCATTTACAGTCTTTTCAATAGTATCGATTATAGTCAGGTCTATGTCTTCTTCCTGAAGCTGCTCTGCCAGAGTACGGCCGACTTTTCCGCACCCAACGATTATGATATGCATAATTTCCTCCATTGTAAAAATGATATTAATATAAGCGTAATCATTATAGCACTGAACCCCATGTTTTTAAATAGGTAAAAAGATCTTATTTTTATGTATTTTCAGAGAACCTCATTGTCGAGAAAGAGCCTTTTATGGTATGATGAAAAAGAGTCTGATTTTTATGAAAAGGAAGTCTGTTTCCATATCTGGATACAGGAAAGGAGGCGGATTTATGGATGCAGCAGCAGTAAATGAAACAGTAGAAAAAGTTGATCATGGATTGGAAGAACTGGGAATTGAGGGGGTAGGAGATGATCTGAGAGAAATTTTGAATTTTAAAGAATATTTTGCACAACAGATTCCTTCAATTGTGGGATTCGGTATCAAAGTGATCCTGGCAATTGTTGTATTTTTCGTGGGGAGAAAGCTGATACAATGGTGTATCCGGTTTCTGAAACGTTCCATGGAAAAGACAAAGGTAGATGAGGGGGTCATACAGTTTGCCTGTTCTGCGGGAAAGGTAGTACTCTATACAATGCTGATTTTTAATATTGCAGTCAGCCTGGGCGTTACAGAATCCTCAGTGGCGGCGCTTCTTGGTACAGCAGGAGTAGCAATCGGACTTGCGCTTCAGGGAGGACTTGCCAACCTGGCAGGAGGCGTTCTTCTTCTTGTATTTAAGCCATTTACTGTGGGAGATTATATTATTCAAAATCAGCAGAATGGATGCGAGGGAACAGTGGCAAGGATTGAAATGTGCTATACAACTCTTTTAAGTGTTGATAATAAAAAAATTGTAGTGCCAAATGGAACTCTTTCCAATAGTACGATTATTAATGTAACGGCAAAAGAAACCAGAAAGCTTGAGATTAAGGTTGGAATTTCCTATGAGGCAAATATCCAGAAAGCAAAAGATATTCTTTATAAAATCTTGTTGGATGATCCGGAGACCAAGGGGGACGAAAGCGAAATGGTTGTTTTTGTAGACCAGCTGGCAGATAGTGCAGTGATTCTTGGACTTCGTGTATGGGTTCCTACCGAATCCTACTGGCCAGTGAAATGGAGACTGAATCAAAAAATCAAGGAAGAATTTGAGGCTCAGGGAATTGTGATTCCGTATAATCAGATGGATATCTATGTACATCAAAAGGATTGATTGTAAACTTAAATATAAAATAGGTTGACAATCGGCCTCCTGCTGTGATAGAGTAAAGCATGGAAAAAGTCCAGGTGTTGCTGAGCACTTTGTTCACAGTAATGTTTATGTACAGCAGGAGGAAAAAATGAGTACAATGGCAGTATCGAGAGGTAAAACTTACGATATGGTATATATCGGAGTATTTGTAGTTTTAATGGCAATCTGTTCCTGGATAGCCATCCCCACTGCGGTTCCCTTTACACTGCAGACTTTTGGTGTTTTTATGGCAGTAGAAATGCTGGGAGGAAAAAGAGGGACGATAGCAGTGCTTTTGTATATTCTTCTTGGAGCAGTTGGTGTTCCTGTGTTTGCAGGAATGACTGGAGGGATTGGAATTATCACTGGGACAACAGGAGGTTATATTGTCGGATTTTTGTTTTCAGCTCTTACTATGTGGGCAATGGAAAAGATTCCCGGTAAAAAATCTCTGATCCAGATTTTCTCCATGGCAGCAGGGCTTCTTGTCTGTTATGCATTTGGAACTCTGTGGTTTATGGCAGTTTATATGCGGACAAATGGTGCAATAGGTATTGCAGCAGTACTCGGATGGTGTGTGATACCGTTTGTTATTCCGGATATTATTAAGATTGTTTTAGCTTATGGTTTGTCTAAAAAATTGAAAAAATATGTAATGTAATATGGAAAAAAAGAAAGTATACAGGCTTCGTCCTCATCATGGCATGTGTCTGGCATATTTTGAGGGAAAAGGTTACAGCAGCAGTTTTTCTTCTCATATGGGTCAGATGCTGGAAATACTGGAAAATGGAGCGGAAATAAAGCTGATTGTCGCAGGCGATGAAATCTGTTCCGCATGTCCAAACCTGGAGCAGAATATATGCAGGACCGCAGAACAGACTGCTTTTTATGACCGGTCAGTTCTAGAATTGTGTGATTTTAGAGAAAATGAGATTCTTGGCTTCCAGGAGTTTGTATCCAAAGTGGAACAGATGATTTTAAAACCTGGAAGGAGAGAGGCTATATGCGGAGACTGCCAGTGGGATGAAATATGCAGGAAGAAAAAAAGCCGTTGGGAAAAATAATAACAGCAGTCGGATCAGGTCCGGCTGCTGTTTGTGCGTTCAGTAGCGAATAAAAGAATTATCATTCCGATAAATGCAGATACAGTGGCAAAGATCAACATGGCATTAACACCTGCGGCATCAATCAGAGCCCCTCCTAACAAAGCGCCTATCACACTTCCAAGGGTATAGGTCATAGTAATATAAGCCTGCCCCTTGATAGCATCCTGTTCTTCCATGATAGAATTCACATAGTATACAGAGGAGACTGCGATAAGTCCCCATCCCAGCATCTGTAAAAACTGCACACCGTAAAAAACGGGGATATTAGGAGCAAAAAGTGTTCCCAGTGATTTCAGCATGAAGAAAATACCGCAGATTCTGAACCAGAAATGACAGGCGGCTTTTTTCAGCATAAAAGTAAAAAGAAACAGGGTAGGAAGTTCAATAAGAGCAGCAATGGCCATGGAGGTTCCCATTTCTGCACTTCCGCCTCCTTTACTTTCTACAATCTGGAAGGTAAAGCTGTTCAGGAGTACATGGCTGAGGTAAATAAAAATACAGCCGATCAGAACAATGGCAAAACGTTTGTACTTTACAAAAAATGCCAGTGGGTTGGAAGCGGCAGTTCTTTGGGCAGAGACAGAAACTTCTGTCTTGCGAAATGGAAACAGAATCAGCGCTCCCACAAAAGCCAGAGAGAGAACAGAAATAGAAAATGGTACGGATACGGCTCCTGCTTTTTCTGCAATGGCTCCTAAAAGATAGGACATAATGGCATAAGCAACGGACCCCATGCCCCTGGCAGCTCCAAAATTCAGACGTTTTCCCTGATTGATGCTTTCCATGCCAAGGGAATTGATAAAAGGGTTCAAAAGCTGCAGAAGTGTGATTGTACTTCCGTAAAGGAGCCCGGTAAAAAAAATAGTTTTTCGGAAAGAAAGAAGCATCAGGAGCCCAAGGATAAGCTGGAACAGTATAAGGACAAGTACGATCTTTTTTAAAGAAGGACTTGACGGGCGATCAGCATATTCTGCGATCACCGGCTGAAGTATGGCAGAAATGATCCCTGCAACTGCCATGATCATGCCGATTTCAGTGTTGGTAAATCCGCTGTCCAGAAGATAAAGACTGGCAAAGCCCATAATGGCGGAAAAATTCATCCAGTAAAAGCCCTGTAGAAAAGAATATCTGAGGGTGAGATTTGAATTTTTTACTGTATTTGTCATGTGAAAAACTCCTTTTCTATAGTTATTTTATTATATCAGGGTGAAAAGTGTCCGTCCACAAGAAATGGGAAAAATGAAAAGATATTGTTGCTGTGAACAGTAACTGCATATTCGGAATGGAAAGGGGTTCTTCTTGCAATCAAAAGCTTTTTGTCATATGATAAAGTCAGCTTAAAATGCAGACAAGGAGGATATCGGATATGAAGAAGCAAATTGATGTATTTGAACATACAGGAGAAATCCTGCAAGGACTCAGAAATGGGGTTCTGATCACCTCAAAATCAGAAGACAAGGTAAATTCCATGACGATTTCCTGGGGAATGCTGGGAATTGAATGGGGAAAACCTGTATTTATCACAGTGATTCGCGAAGGCCGTTTTACCAGAGAACTTCTGGAAAAGAATGGAGAGTTTACGGTGAATATTCCTCTGGGTGACAGCCAGAAAAAAGCCCTTGGATTCTGCGGTTCCAAATCCGGACGTGATACAGATAAGATCAAGGAACTGAACCTGACTCTGGAGGAGCCGGAGAGTATTTCAGTTCCCGGAATCAGAGAGTTTCCACTGACTCTGGAGTGCCGGATTGTTTATAAGCAGCTGCAGGATATTCATGCAATGGACGAAGAAACCGTTGAGAAGTTTTATCCTCAGAATGTGGACAGCTCCTCTACCGGTTCCAATCGTGATGTGCACGTGGCATATTACGGAGAAATTGTAAACGCATATGTGATTGAGTGATTATTTGAAAAATCCCCCGGATTGCAGACCGGGGGATTTTTTCAGCTGTTTTTACAGGAAGCTTCGCAGGGCATATCAAAGCCTGGGTTAAAGGCATAAAAGTTTTTGGAATCCAGCTGTTCCTGGACGCTTCTGAGCGCTTCACCGAATCGCTGGAAATGCACCACTTCCCTTGCGCGGAGAAAACGGATAGGATCAGCAATTTCCGGGATGTTGCGTACCACACGAAGAATGTTGTCATAGGTGGCACGAGCTTTTTGCTCTGCGGCAAGGTCTTCAAAAAGATCAGTAAGAGGATCTCCTTTACTCTGGAATTCACAGGCGTTAAATGGGATTCCACCTGCAGCCTGAGGCCAGATACCTACTGTATGATCAATATAATAGGGACCGAAACCGCCTTTTTCAATTTCCTCCATGGAGAGATCACGAGTAAGCTGATGGACAATGGTGGAAACCATTTCAAGGTGGGCGAGTTCTTCAGTGCCCACATCATTTAAGACGGCGGCAGCCATACGGTTGGGCACGGCAAATCGCTGAGACAGATAGCGGAGAGACGCACCAATCTCGCCATCCGGGCCACCATACTGACTCATGATATATTGGGCGATTTTTGCATTGGGAGTCTTGATATTGATTGGATACTGCAGTCTTTTTTCATAATTCCACATATACTATCTGCACCCTCCTTCCCTTTCCCATGGGAATGGCTGTTCCATCCATTTCCATGTGTCTGCATTGGTTTCTAATGCATCGTCTATGGTAAGCGGTCCATAGCATTCGGCATATTTCTTCATGAGGTTTTTACGTTTTTCCGCATATTCTTTGTAAAGTGCCATACCTTTTTCACAGCAGGGATGAGTGTCCAGATATAGAAGTAAGTCATCGACCGCAAAGCTTACTTCATTGATCTGCTGAAGAAGCTGAGTTCTGGAACAGGAAGAATTGTGATACATCATCTCTGGCCACCTCGCTTTCCACAAAATGGCTTACATAACTGCGGAAAGATTGTTCCGGCATTTAATGCATAGCAAAGATCATAGGTGTTAGTAAGCTGTTGGCAGGGAACATATGCCATGGCAGGTTCCAGGTGATCGGTGTGGGTATACATTTCTGCATTTTTTGTTATAGTACCTGGAATCCGGCATGCACAGGACTGTCTGTTTTGACCGGAATCACAGTGGCAGGCTGGGACAGGGGTCTGAGCCTTTGTCATACCACAGGTTGCATGGTAGGGACGGCTGCAGGAACGGCTCATCGAATAATTTTCCATGGATAAATCCTTTCTTTTCAGAGTTACTGTATATTTTATGTGGAGAAAATGGAAGTGTGAACGTTGCTGTCTGCATGGCATTATCCTGCGTTGCTGTGAACCAGGAGTTTTCTGTATTTCAATTAAATTCGTTGCTTTATATTGTAAAAAAATGATACAATAAAGAAAGATATTTTACCATTGATGCAAGGAGAAGTGCCATGATATTAACAGAAGAAAAAAAATACACGATATCCCTGGAAATGGAGGATCGGGAAAGTACCACAGGGCTTACCAGCAAAAACACAGAACTGGAATTTTCTAATAAGGAACTGCTCCATGCAGTTGTTACCTGTGGGATGCCGATACAGAGAATGACTGCCGGCTTTTTTTCGAAAAAAAGACTGGAACTTACCTATAAACTGTTTCTTGCAGAAACAGCTCTGGATACGGAGGGTGACCGGATAAAAAAAGCAAAACGTATTGCATATCTGGATTCTTCAGAAAAAAGTGTGATGTCTTATTACATGGGAATGTTTCTTACAAAGCTAATCAGTAAGAGAATGTATGATACGGATTACCTGACTCATCTGAATCTGATTGAAAAAACAAATGGGGATGGTTTTATTGATTTTTTCAACAGCGAATGGCGTCCGGATATGATTGGTCTGCAGGAGGCTGCTCAGACCTGGAGTGTATGGGAAGCAAAAGGCGGAAGCAACAGAAGAGAGCAGGCGCTGAAAAAAGGCAGCCAGCAGGCAGCTGCTATTGCATCCATTAATGGAACAAGCCCATCTCCGGCAGCAGTCTGTATGACCTATTATGACCATGGATTTCTCTGCGGTGTGGTAAGAGAACCGGAAAAACTGGAAGAAAAAAACAGAGAAGCAGTTCAGTTTACAGAAGAAGCTTTTTTCAGGGCATATTATAAGCCAATCTGTGAATTATTTACGGAGCAGGGAACAAGACTTCATTTTCATGGTAAAAATGCAGAAATTTCTGTGGCAGTTCCTTATTTTCCAGAGGAGAAAAAGGAAGAAGAGGAGCGTATGATTCATGTGGGAATGTCCAGAAATCTTCTCTTCTGTCTAATGGAAAATGACTATAAAAAACTGGTGGAGAGCAGAAAAAAACTTCTGGATATTTCCTGCCCGGAGGGCGCCTTTATAGGAAGCGACGGGATTTATATCCGTTAAAATATAAGACAATGGAACAGAACCGGGCTTACTTCATAAGATAAACAAAAAAAGGTTTTTTATTATGACATATGCTTCCTATGAAAAAGTTGTTGGTATTATCCGGGATATCCGAAGCGGCGGTTCCTGCTGTTCCATTGTGGTATCAGTAGATACTGAGGGTGAGATTGTGAATTTTGTGGTGTCACCGGATACCATAGTAGTGGATAATATAAGACTGAGGAGAGGAATGCGGGTGGCTGCTTTTTATGATACCGGCCTTCCGGCTCCGAAGATTTTTCCGCCACAATATCAGGCAGAACTGATCACAGCGCTTAGAAATAGTCAGGATGTGGCTCTGAAATTTTTTGATGATTCACTGACTGCGGAAGACCAGTCTCTGAAGCTGAACCTTTCTCCTCTGACAAACATCAGGACCCTGAATGGACAGAGATTTATGTGTACTCCGGAAGGCCAGGAGCTTTTGGTCTATTATGGATCTGTGACAAAAAGTATTCCTCCTGAGACAGCTCCGCAGAGGATCATTGTTATGTGTCCGAACCGGTAAGATACTGCGCGGACAGAAATTTACCATAAATCCTGTTATAAAAATGAATGAAATCAGAAGATTTGGAAATACTGTCCTGTATTAAGATCAGGAGGTGTTTTTTTGGAAGACGATACCATTAAGCTGCTGAGAGAATGCAATGCAGGAATAAAGATGGGAGTTTCTTCTCTGGAGGATGTACTGAAGCATGTAACGGACAGCAATTTACGTAAACTGATACTGAAAAGTATGGAAACCCACTCCAGACTGGGAGATACGACTCATGAATATCTGATTTCCTTTCACGATGAGGGGAAGGAACCGCCTGTTATGGCAAAAATGATGTCCTGGGTGAAAACAAACATGAAATTTGAGGATGATGATCCGGATCGTGCAGCGGCAGATCTGCTTACAGACGGATGTAATATGGGAGTAAAGTCATTGTACCAGTATCTGCATCAGTATACAAAGGCAGAGGAAAAGGTAAAAAAACTTGCAGAAGATGTAATCAAAGCAGAGGAAACTCTGATAAAAGAATTACAGGATTATCTTTAAAACATGGACGGATAAATGAAATATGATAACATGAAAAGGTGTCAGAAAGCCTGAGAGAAAGCTTTCTGACATTTTTTGTCTGTCAGGAAAGAGTATCAGCTACATTCTTTCAAAAAGAAAGCTTGACTTCTAATTCTTACAGATGTAATATTTAATAAACTTACAACTGTAATATTTAGGAGGATAACGGATGAGAAAAACATTAAGACGCAAAGAAAAGAAAAAAATCAGAAGAGCCCTGCTCTTTCTTTTGGGGATTATTTTGATTATAGGAGGGGCGAGTGTAGCTGGAAATTTAATGCAGGAAAAACCGGAAAAGCTGCTTGCAGAGTATATGGCTCATATTGAAAAGAAGGAATACGAAGAAATGTATGAAATGACAGACACAGATGGAAAGTCTTCTGAACAAAAACAGCATTTTATAGAACGTAATTCCAGGATTTATGAGGGAATCGGTATAAAAAACTTGAAATTAAGCAATATTACAGAAAAGAAAAACAAAGGGAAAATGAAATCTGTTTTATATACGGTTTCCTTTGAAACAGAGGCAGGGAAGGTGGAATTTGATAATCAGGCAAATTTTGTCAGATGTAAAGACGGATATAAATTACTATGGCAGGACAGTATGATTTATCCGACACTGACAGAGACAGATAAAGTACAGGTTTCTGTGTTAAAGGCAAAGAGGGGACAGATTCTGGACAGAAACGAAAAACGTCTTGCAGGGCAGGGAAGAGCGGTTTCTGTGGGAGTTGTTCCTGGGAAATTAGAAGAACATTCTTTAGAAGATCTGGCTGCCTTACTGGGTACAGATATAGAAAATATAGAGAATAAACTGGAGGCTGACTGGGTAAAAGACGGTTTCTTTGTACCGGTGGCAACCCTTCAGAAAATACATGAGATTGATCGTATGAAGATACAGACAGATGAGGAGATGATGAGGGAATATGAAAGACAAAGGCAGATGAAAGAGATACCGGGAGTTCAGTTTTCAGATATTGAGATCCGTACCTATGATATGGGAGAAGCAGCCGCCCATCTGACAGGGTATGTGCAGGCAGTTACGGCAGAAGATCTGGAAAAGCATCCGAACGAGGGATATCGCTCGGACAGTGTCATTGGACGAAGCGGAATGGAAGGACTTTATGAAAAAGAACTGAAAGGAAATGATGGATGTGAGATCTGGATAATAGATAAGACAGGAGAAAAAAAGGAGAAAATTGCCGGAATCACAAAAGAGGACGGAAAGGATATACGTCTTACCATAGATTCTGAACTTCAGATGCAGCTCTATGAACAATTCAAAGAGGATGAGGGATGTTCTGTTGCCATGGATCCTTATACGGGAGAAATCCTGGCTCTGGTAAGTACGCCTTCGTATGATAATAATGATTTTGTCAGAGGAATGTCAGAAGAGCAGTGGGATACTTTAAATGAAAATAAAAAAAGACCATTATATAACCGGTTTCGGCAGATATGGTGTCCCGGTTCTGTATTTAAGCCTGTAGTTGCCGGAATCGGAATGAAGGAGGGAATACTTGATCCGAATGAGGATTTTGGAAATGAGGGACTGTCGTGGCAGAAGGACTCTTCCTGGGGAGATTATCAGGTAACGACACTGCATGAATATGAACCGGTGATCTTGAAAAATGCCCTGATTTATTCGGATAATATTTATTTTGCAAAAGTGGCATTAAGAACAGGAGCCGAGAGACTGGAAAAATCCCTGGAGCAGCTGGGATTTAATCAGAAACTGCCCTTCGAAATAGAAGTGGTACAATCTCAATATTCAAATACGGAGCATATAGAAACCGAGATACAACTGGCAGACAGCGGATATGGACAAGGACAGATTTTAGTAAATCCAGTGCATCTGGCAAGTATTTATACAGCATTTCTAAATGGAGGAAATATGATAAAGCCTTGTTTGCTGTATGAGGAGAGGCAGGAGAGAAAAATATGGATTCCCGAAGCATTTTCTCCGGAAGCTTCGGCAGAAATACTGGAGGGATTAAAAGGTGTTGTGAATGATCCAAGTGGTACGGGATACGGCGCCAGCAGAGAAGATATTTTACTGGCCGGTAAAACAGGGACGGCTGAATTAAAAACTGCAAAAGAAGATCATACGGGAACAGAAATCGGATGGTTTGCAGTTTTTACTGCAGATAAAAATGTGGAGAGACCGATTCTTATCCTCAGTATGGCAGAGAATGTTAAGGATACAGGGGGAAGCGGTTATGTTGTAAAAAAAGATAAAGCGGTATTGGATCAGTATTTTTCCATGCAGAAATAGAATAAACAAAAAGAACTGACAGGAGGGAGATTGAAAAAATCTGGTGTCAGTTCTTTTTATTTAATACGGGATCTCTAATTTTGACAAAACAGAAGCCGTGATTTCTGCCGCTTTGCTTCCGGAAGCTGATGTGTCATTCTGGATATTGGTTGCAAAGTAATACACATTATCAGGGGTTTCTGTAAAACCGATAAACCAGCCGCTGATATTTTTTCCATCTACACGGCCTGTTCCGGTTTTACCATAAAGAACACCCTCCGGAGAAGCGCTTTGAAGGATGGAAGCTTTGACCGTACGGATATGCTCCGGTGAAAAATGAAATTGGTTTTCATTCAGTTTTTTTAGCTGCTCTACCTGTTCAAAAGGAGAGATTTTCAGAGACATATCTGTCCAGTATAAGCGGATATCAGAACTGATTTGCTGATTTCCATACTGGATTTTCTGCAGAAAGGATGTTACAGAATCAGATCCCAGCTGAGAATCAATAGACTGAAAATACCAGTTTACGGAATTTTTCATGGCAGAGTCTAATGTCTGGTCTGATTCCCATGCATGGAACGGCTGATCTTTGCCATTCCAGACCATACCGGTATTATTGGGAGTAATGATACCGGATTCCAGGCCAAGCAATGCGTCATATATTTTGTAGGTGGAATTTGGTGAAATCCTCTCGGCAGCATTATGTGGGTGATAAACTGTCCATGTGTTTTTACCGGAATCATATAAAACGAAACTGCCGTCATAGTTGCTGAATATATCGCTCAGGTCAACGACAGTAATATGGTCCATATGTTCCGGAAAATAAGTTTCACCGTATTGTGAAGAGTCAGGGAAAGCAAGTACGGGAGCAGAAAAAACAAATAAGCAGGTAAGTACTGTAAGTACAGCCATTCCCTTCAATTTTCTGATTTTAGTTTCTTGTTGAAAATGTATAATATTCAGGATTCTGTATTCCATCTGAGACCTGCTTCCGCTGATTCCGGCGGTATAAGGAAAACGGGAAATTTTTTCTGCAAAATCAATCAGCGACTTTCCATAGGCGCGATGCTCAGAAGGTTTAAGAAGCAGCAGAACGGCTGAGTCGCAGGCAATTTCACGATCACACTGTATTTCCCTCAGAGCATACCATACCAGAGGATTAAACCAGTACAGAATACCTATGAGAGGC
>Glacier_p2__coassemble_1110_pt1 | contig 34534 bp, 34 predicted proteins | sample Glacier_p2__metabat2_high_PE_014 | metagenome-assembled genome bin Glacier_p2 | reverse complement strand
CTGCTGCCACCGAGCACGCTGTCTGAGCCGTCAGGCGAGTTCGTGCGAATGGCAGCAAATCAGCGCACAGGTTTACCAGGAAACGCAGTATAGCACTATGATCTGTCTTTTTTCATATACATCGTCTGTGGGGAACAAGAAACAAAATCCACCTATTCCTACAATCAGGACATCTGATAGTAGTGGGCGTAGATCCCGTTTCTGGCAAGAAGCTCCTCATGGGTTCCTCTCTCCGCAATCCCATTGTCTGCCACCACCAGAATCTCGTCCGCATTCCGAATTGTAGAAAGCCGATGGGCTATGGTGATAGTCGTTCTGTTTTTGGAAAGCTCCTCCAGACTTTTCTGGATCCAGCGTTCACTTTCATTATCCAGAGCGCTGGTAGCCTCATCCAGGATCAGGATTGGCGGATTTTTCAAAAATACTCTGGCAATGGAAATCCGCTGCTTCTGTCCACCGGAAAGACGGGTTCCACGTTCTCCCACAAAAGTATCGTATCCATCTGGAAGAGACATGATAAAATCATGTATATTTGCTTTTTTTGCCGCATCAATAATCTCATCCATGGAAGCAGATGGCTTTCCATATGCAATATTTTCTTTGATGCTTCCTCCAAAAAGATAAATATCCTGCTGCACAAGACCAATCTGATTTCTCAGACTTTCCAGTGTCAGCTTTCTTACATCCTGACCATCCACAGTGATCCTTCCTCCTGTGGCATCATAGAATCTTGGAAGCAGCGAACAGATTGTAGTTTTTCCGCTTCCGGAAGGCCCGACCAGTGCAATGGATCTGCCTGCCGGAATTTTAAAGGAAATATGATCCAGAACAAGCGTCTCATCATCACTGTAATGGAAGGATACATCTTCGTAGGAAACTTCCCCTTTTACATTCTTCAAAGGCTCAGCATTCGGTGCATTTACAATCTCCGGCTCTGTTTCCATTACTTCAAGGAAGCGGCGAAAACCGGAAAATCCTTTCTGCATCATCTCGATCAGTTCCACAAGTATCTGGATCGGACTTACAAATATCCCGATATAAAGTGCATACATAGCAAGATCTCCGGCATTCATTTTTCCCCTGGCAATCAGCCATCCTCCAAACACAAGGGTAACCAGATACATCATTCCCTGAAAGAATCGGTTCCAACCCATAAAGTTTCCCATACACCTGTAATTGGCATTTTTTGAACAAAGAAAAGCATGATTGCTTTTTCCAAATTTCTCACGCTCTACATTTTCATTGGCAAAGGACTGTACCACACGGATTCCTGCCAGCGTATCCTGCAGACTGGAATTCACATCTCCGATTTTTTTCCGGTTGTCCATAAAAGTTTCCTGCATTCTTTTATTCTGCCTCATGGAAAACATGAACATTACAAAAACAAGGATCAGAAGCGGAATCGCAAGTCTCCAGTTGATCAGAAACAGAAAAACAAAAGATCCCACAATTTTAATCAGGGAAATAAACAGATTCTCCGGACCGTGGTGTGCAAATTCTGAAATATCAAAAAGATCCGATACCAGTTTGCTCATCATCTGACCGGAATTATTCTGATCGTAATAGGAAAAAGACAGCTTTTCATAGTGGTCAAACAGCTGCCGGCGCATATCCCCTTCCATTTTCGCCCCCATCATATGCCCCTGATAGCCTACATAGTAAACACAGAAGCTCTGGATCAGATACATAATAAGAAGAGCCGCTCCGATAGGAAGAAGGGCTTTCAGTATCCTGGAAGGTTCTTCCCTGAAAATCGTAGCCGTCAGTATTCGCAGGATCTGAGGAAATGCAAGATCCACCATACTGATGATCGCTGCACAAAAAAGATCCAGAAAGAACACTGTCTTATAAGGTCCGTAATAGCGGATAAATTTTTTCAGCGTGTACATAATCTTTTTTATCCTTTCAAAATATTCATCTGCTATTATAGACGCTATTTTTCCCAAATACAATGCTATTACTGCTCTTTTTCCTCCTGTTCAGCAGGAAAACGTATCCCTACATCATATGTTCCGGTCTCTCGTCTGAGAAATTCCATATTTCCGCCATGTGCCCGTGCAATCTGCCGTGCAAGCCGAAGACCCATAATATGAATCTTTTCCGTCTGTGAATCCATATTTTCTACTATAGCCTGCGGAATCCCCGTTCCTGAATCTGTTATGCAAAAACACACCATTCCATCCTTTTCGTAAAGGTGGATCATAACCTGACACCCCTGTGGATTATGACGAATGCTGTTTCCGATCAGATTACGCAGAGCACGCTTAACCAGATTTCCATCTGCAAAAACAGATGCCTTTTCTATTTCCGGAGAAATATCCAGCTCTACCTCTGTCTGTCCCTTTTCCTGTTCCAGTTCTTCATTGTAAATATCTGCCGTACATTCTCTTAGCAAAAGAGCCGGAGAATATTTTGACAGATGCAGTGGCTGCGCATCATAAGCAAGCTTTGAAGTAAGATTCAGATCAGAGACCAGCTGACTGATAAGTCGGCTTTGTCTGCATATCGTATCTGTAATCTTTTTTTCCTCTTCTGTCAGGTTCGGACTTTTTGCCAGCCTGTCTGTATATCCTACAATCAGAGCCAAAGGGGTTCGGATATCGTGAGAAACTCCGGAGATCCATTCAGTTCTGGCCCGGTCTCTTTTATTCAGTCTCTGTTTCTGTTCCTGGAGGATCTCTGAGGTATGATTGATCTGAAGTGCAAGATCTCTGGTCATGCCTTTTTCTTTCAGCCGCACCGGTTCCTGTCTGGACAGTTTTTCCACCCCGGTTCCCAGAGGCTTCAGCGCCTTGTAAAAACGATAGCCCAGAAGAAAGACAAAAAACAGGATCACCGCTGCATTTACCACCAGAATCACTTTCAGGTACTGAGGAATCATATCTATGTCGCTGAGAGGAAAAATCTCACTGTATCTGACAAAGAAATCCGGATCCAGCCCCACTACAAGAAGCAGATTTCCTGCATCCCATACAGCCACCGGATAATCATTGAGATACCATCTGCTGAATTTTGCCACCTCTGCATTACTGTAGGAATGGGCGAGATTCCCGGGAAGTCTCCACTCCCAGACTACCTGTCCATTTTTATCAAGTCCCATGCACCATTGAAGATCCGAGTTCTCCAGTTCCTGAATCCCCTTTTCCCCCAGCTCCCACTGACCATTTTTCTGAAAAAGCTCTCTACTGATGGTTTCCAGGGTGCTCCTGCGGAAATCCTGCCTCCTGGACATCTCCATTTTCTGGTATCCCCAAGTAAAAAAAGCGATCACATTACTGAGCAGGATCACACAGATGATTGCTCCCGCTGTAAAGGAATAACGTCTGATGATCCGAAAAAGGCTTCTCATATGCGCCCTCCCTTATCTGCTGCCAGCCGGTATCCCAGTCCCCGTGCAGTCAGGAGCCACTGGGGATGGGAAGGATCCTCCTCAATTTTTTCTCTCAAATGCCGGATATGAACCATCAGCGTGTTCTCATACCCATAGTACCCGTCTCCCCAGGCAGCATTACACAATGCATCAAAGGTTACAATCTTCCCCCTGTTCTCATTGAGCTTCTGCAAAAGGATCAGCTCCTTGGCTGTAAAAGGAGTTTCTTCCCCTCTGTACCGGACAATCCCATAATCAAAGCGAATCTCATGTTCTCCCAGACATAAACGCTTCTTCTCTCCGTTATCCTGATGCGCCTGCCGATAGCTTCTTTTTAAAATAGCACTTACTCTCAGCACCAGTTCCGGAGGAAGAAAAGGCTTGGTGATATAGTCATCCGCCCCAAGACCCAGCCCGAAAAGCCGGTCTCTGTCTTCATCCTTTGCAGAAAGAAATAAAATAGGAATATCCGACTGCTCTCTCAGTCTCTGAAACAAACGAAATCCGTCTCCGTCCGGAAGCATCACATCCAGAACTGCCATGTCCGGTTTTTCTATCCGGAATATTTCCAGAGCTTCACCGACACATCCTGCCTTTACAATGTTCTTATAACCACTTTGCTTCAATATATCTTCAATCATTTCCAGCAGCTCCAGGTTATCGTCCACCAGCATGATCTTATGTTCATATAATTCCATAAAAGCCTCCAGATCTTATTTTTTCAGTTTCTTTTTCTAATTATAGTTTATTTTTTGTTTCATTCCAACTGCCGCCGGAAAAAGTTAAGGTAAAAATAAGGTACAGTTAAGCCTCTCCTAAGCCTGATCTTTTATACTTGTTTCAGATCAGAAAAGAATTTAAGGAGGTAACTGATATGGGACCTGTGATCGTTACAGATTCTCTCACAAAAAAATATAAGGCAAAGGCTGTAGTAGACCAGATTGATCTCCGCATACCGGGCGGAAGCATTTACGGCTTTCTCGGACCTAACGGCGCCGGAAAATCTACGACTCTGAAAATGCTTCTGGGACTGGTAAAACCAACAGAAGGGCAGATTCAGATTCTTGGAAAAGAAATAAATTCCAAAAACCGTTTAGCAATCCTCTCTGAAACAGGGTCACTGATCGAAGCGCCTGCATATTACGGTCATTTAAGCGGAAAAGAAAATCTTCAGATCATCTGCACCTTAAAAAACGTGCCGGAAAAAGAAATCCAGCGCGTACTCCACATTGTCCGCATGGAAGAACAGCAAACCAAAAAGGTAAGTCAGTATTCTCTTGGCATGAAACAGCGCCTTGGTCTTGCGGCTGCCCTTCTTGGAAATCCCAGAATTCTTCTGCTGGATGAACCCACAAACGGACTGGATCCTGCCGGAATCCAGGAAATGCGGGAACTGATCTGTTCTCTTCCTGCTTCTTTTGGAATTACAGTGCTAATTTCCAGCCATCTTCTTTCTGAGATAGATCAGATGGCAACTCATGTTGGAATCATCAATCAGGGACAGCTGATCTTTCAGGACAGTTTAAACGTCCTTCATGAACACAGCCGGGGGAGGCTTTACCTGCACACCTCTGACGATCAGGCGGCTTTCCGACAGCTGAAGAATTCCGGTATTCCTGCTCAGTGGAGGGACGGACGTCTCAGCCTGAGGCTTATGGAAGACAGCAGGATCATGCGCGCAGTGGCTCTTCTGGTAAATTCCGGAATCGGGATTCTGCGTCTGGAACAACAGCAGATGAGTCTGGAAGATATCTTTCTCCAGCTTACAGGAAAGCAGGTGAGTTTATGACAGAATTCTTATCGCCACAGGTGCGTGCAGAACATCAAAAAGTAAAGCATACAAAAGCGCTTCTTGTTCCTCTTGGCTTTCTGGGTTTTTATTTTCTGTGGACCATGTGGCAGATCAGTTCGATGAAGCCAGATGAGTTCCGGACCGGATATACCATGCTGTTTTATCAGCTTCCTGTCATGAATGCGATCCTTCTTCCCCTGATGATCTCCGTGACCGCCAGCAGGATCTGTGATATGGAAGTCAAAGGAGACACTCTGAAGCTTCTCTATACGGTACAGAAACCGGGCAGCTTTTTTGACTGTAAATATCTGAACGGTTTCCGGTATCTGGTGTTTTTCACTTTCGGACAGGGACTGCTGATCCTTTTTTTCGGCAGTATCAAAAAATTTGGCGGTTTCCGGGCAGGTGATTTTTTTCTTTATCTCCTTACTGTCCTTACAGTCAGTGCAGTGATTCTGATAATCCAGCAGACATTGTCTCTTCTTTCAGAAAATCAGCTTTTTCCTCTGGGAATCGGGATCGCAGGAAGTTTTCTTGGGCTCTTTTCCATGTTTTTCCCTGCACCTGTGGCAAGATTCGTGCTCTGGGGATACTATGCCGTTTTTTCTACCGTAGGGATGGACTGGAACAAGGATACAAGGATCATCCATTATTACGAAATTCCTTTTCCAACCCGTAAATTTATCCTGTTTCTGGCTTTCGGAATTTTCATTTTCCTGTTGTGCCGGATTGTTTTTACCAAAAAGGAGGTATAGATTATGCTGACCCGATGTATTCATGCAGAAAAACAAAAGCTGCGACACACCCTGATTCTTCCTGCCTGTATTCTGATTCCGATTATCCCCGCTGTCATGGGAACCTTTAATTATATGCAGAACCTGGAGATTCTGAAATCCCAGTGGTACTCACTTTGGACGCAGCATACACTGTTTTATGCCAGCTTCTTCTTTGCGCCGCTGATCGGTCTGTACTGTTCTTATATCTGGAGACTGGAACACCGGTATAATAACTGGAATAAGATCATGACAGCCCCGGTTCCTGTCTCTGATCTGTTCTTTGGAAAGCTGGTATGGATCCTGCTTATTACTCTTATGACTCAGCTGTGGACCGGTATCCTTTATCTGATCAGCGGCAAGCTTGCCGGTCTTCCGGGAATTTTCCCTCCGGAAATTGTAATCTGGATTTTAAGAGGAACTCTGGGCGCTGTCCCCATCAGCTGTCTACAGTTATTTCTCTCTATGAAGATCCGGAGTTTTTCCATTCCGGTGGGAATCGGACTGATTGGAAGCGTCCTGGGCGTATTGTTTAATAATGAAGGCATAGGAATTTTCTGGCCGTACAGTCTCATGCTTCTGGGTATGAACTCCAATGGTACCAAAGACACTGTTTTAAAAGATTTCTTTCCGTTTCTTATATCTGTAACTGCTTTTTCTGTATTCTTCTGTCTGACTGCCATTTGGAATCTGAAGCATCAGGATGTAAAAGCTTAAAATAAAAGCAGCTCCCCTCTTGACATATACTGATATTTCTTCTAATATATAAGGACAGTAAAGCTTACGTTCGTCTGTATACCAGTAATTATCTTATTATTTATATAAGGGCTTGTACTGGTTTCGACGGGGGCTTTGAAGTTGAGGAAGCCATCCGCAGACTCCTGGACTGCGTACCAACCGGGAAACTAAATATAAACGCAAACGAACAGTACGCGTTAGCAGCCTAATTGCTGCTCGTCAGCCCTGATGCACTCACACATCAGGAATCTGGCGTCGACTATGTGAGAAACCTTGCCGGGTAAGCTTTGCCCCGGCAGATGTATCATGAAGCTACTGAAGTGGTAAGCCTGTCGATGGGCGTGCCGCCAAGGGAATGTTAAATCAGCGACTGTGATGGGAGATGCCGCAAGGGATAGGCTTTCGGACAGGGGTTCGATTCCCCTCAGGTCCACTTTTAAAGAAAACCCGGTAAATACAGGATATTCCTATATTTACCGGGTTTTCTTATAATGTTTCACTACATGAAATTTGCAAAAACTGAAGCACCTGCCACAGTGCACAGTCCACATACTACAATAGCCAGACTGCTCATGGCACCCTCTACCTCACCCATTTCCATTGCTTTGGCTGTTCCTACAGCATGGGCGGCTGTTCCAATTGCCAGACCTTTGGATACTGCATGCCGGATACGGAAAAGCTTGCATACCGATTCCGCAGCAATATTTCCAATCACACCGGTAATAATGATCGTCGCCACGGAAATGGTCACATATCCTCCCAACTCTTCAGATACTCCCATGCCAATGGCTGTCGTAATAGATTTTGGAAGAAGAGTTACATATTCCTTATGTGTAAGTCCAAAAGCCATTGCCATTGCAAAGACACTTCCCAGACTTGCCAGTACACCAGACAGAATTCCTGTCATAATGGCAACTATATTTTTTTTCAGTACATCCAGCTGAATATATAAAGGAATTGCAAGACACACGGTTGCCGGAGTCAAAAGATAACTTAAATACTGCGCACTTGCATTATAGCTGTCATAATCCACATGAAAAAACACCAAAACCCCAATTACAAGAAGAATGGAGATCAGCAGCGGATTTAAAATTGGAAGCTTCCATTTTTTTTGAACAGCCAATCCAATTTCATAGGCCAGAAGGCTGATCACAAATCCCAGGGTGGCAGAATTAAGCACTATATTTTCCATCTTTTTCTGTTCCTTTCTCATTCTTCTTTTTTTGAGTATTCCTTCGATCCATCATAAAATCCGTCACCTTTCCGGTAACAAAAATCACAATAAACGTAGTAGAGACTGTTATCACAAGAAGAGGAATCAAAAATCCCTGCAGTTCTCCCCAGGATGCCATCAGCCCTACTCCTGCCGGAATAAACATTAAAGGCATAATTTCTATAAGAAATTCACCTACATCCTTTACCTGCTCCACCTTAATCACTTTTGCAAGAAGCAGAACAAACATCAAAAGAAGACCATAGATACTTCCCGGAATCGGCAGCGGAAGAAAATATTTTAACAATTCCCCCGCACAGGTAACCCCTAAAATGATTCCAAATTGCCTCATATACTTCATTTTTTTCCTCCAGATATCATTTAGTGCTTTTATAAACGCAAAATAGTTTTAATACTGTACTGTACAATAACGTTTCTCATTATATCACGGAATAAATTTTTTATACAAGAGAAAAACTGACTGATATCCTGTAATTTTTTTATATAAAAACCGTAATTATGTCCAAATTGGTCTGACCAATCATTGTCTCACAGGAAAATCTGCTTTCCTATGAATATTGTTTTGAATTCCTTTCATTTTTTTATGGTTTCCTGACCGTTTCCATGATACAATAGGTATACTGTTACTTTATGGAGGAAATTGAATATGAAAAAAGGAAACTGGAAGGCTCTCCTTCCAATCGCAGTGTTTCTGGTCATGTATCTGGGACTGGGGATCCTCTTTGAATATGTATTGAAGATTCCTATGGGATTTTACAACATCCCTATCGTAGTTTCATTTCTGACCGCTCTTCTGGTTGCATGTATCCAGAATCCCAAGCTGAGCTTTGACGAAAAACTTGCCGTTATGGCTCAGGGTGTCGGCGATAAAAACATCGTTACCATGATCCTGATCTTTATGGTTGCAGGTATCTTTGTAGGTGTCGTAGGACGTGAAAGTGCAGAAAGTGTTGCATACTTCCTGCTGTCCATTATCCCGGCTCGTTTTGCAGTAATCGTGCTTTTTGTGGTAAGCTGTTTTGTATCTCTTGCCATGGGTACTTCCGTAGGCACCATCACACTGATTACCCCTATTGCTCTTGCAGTATCCACCGGCTCCGGCTTTTCTGCACCTCTTTGTATCGGTGCTGTTATGGGTGGTGCCATGTTTGGAGATAATCTTTCCTTTATCTCTGATACAACAATTGCAGCATGTAACGGACAGGGCTGTGCAATGAAGGATAAATTCCGTGCAAACTTCAAAATCGCCCTTCCGGCTGCTCTGGTTACCCTGGCGATTATTTTTATCCGCACATCCGGCGGTGCAGACAGCGCCGCTATAATCAAGGATTACAATCTTATCCGTATTGTTCCGTATCTCCTTGTTCTGATCGGAGGGATCATTGGAATCAATGTATTTGTGGTTCTCCTGATAGGAATCCTTTCCGGTTCTGTAATTGTGCTTGCTACAGGAGTTACTCCTGCAACTGAGCTTCTGGCAAATATGGGAACCGGAGCTGCAGGCATGTATGAGACAACCATGGTAGCAATCCTTGTTTCTGCAATCTGTGCTCTGATCCAGAAATATGACGGATTTACTGCTCTTCTGAACTTCATCCGCCGTATCTTCAAAACCCAAAAAGGTGGCAAGCTTGGAATGGGACTTCTGGTGGGCGCAATGGATATTGCCACTGCAAATAATACGGTTGCCATTGTTATGGCCAATCCGATTGCAAAAGAAATGGCTGAAGAATATGATGTAACTCCTCAGACAACCGCTTCTATCCTGGACACCTTTTCCTGTGTATTCCAGGGAGTGATCCCTTATGGTGCCCAGATGCTGATCGCTATTTCCACAGCTGCCGAACTTGGATTCGAGCTTTCCGCATTTGACATCATGCCGAATCTGTACTACCCATACATACTTCTGATCAGTGCTTTGTTCTATATGTTCCTTGCACCAAAAAAGAAAGCAAAATAAAAACACAGGCTGACTGCAGCTCCACAAAAAGGACTGCCTGTCAGCCTGATTTTTATTTACAATTATTTATTCCCCCATATCCTCCGCACATTTTTTCAGTTTTTCACGGATAGGAAGATGATACGGACATCTCTTTTCACACTCTCCGCAGCCAACGCATGCCGATGCTTTTACTGCCAGCGTACTATATCGGTCTTTTGCCCAGTCAGCAAGATTATATCTCTGAAGATATCCTGCAAACAGAAATACGCTTGGTATATTGATACCTACCGTGCATGGTGCACAGTAATTACAACGGCGGCAAAAATCGGTTCCCAACTGTTTCTTTACATCTTCTATCTTCTTCAATTCTTCCTCTGTAAGCGATTTCTCATCCTCACATGCCTGAATATTTTCATCAAGTTCCCCCTCTTCTGCCATTCCCGGGATCACAACCGTGACATTTTTATTTGCACAAATGTAGCGCAGTGCAAGAGATGCATCTTCAATAGCTCCTCCTGCAAGAGGTTTCATAGCTATAAAACCAACATTTTTTTCTGTACATTTACGTATCAGCTCTTCTCCCTGACTTTCTACAATATTATAAGGGAACATGATTGTTTCCACCCAGTCCAGTTCCAGGGCTCTTTCAAACACCTGTACAGAATGACAGGTCAGTCCTATATGCCCGACCCTTCCAGCTTCTCTTGCTTCCATTAGCGCTTCCAGAGCTCCATCTTTTCCAATCACCTGGTCCAGCTGCTCCATACTGGGATTATGAACCTGATAAAGCTCAATGTGATCCGTACGGAGGTTACGAAGACTGGTTTCGATATCTGCTGCCATAGCTTCCTTTGTTCTTGCCATGGATTTAGTAGCCACTACAAATTTATCTCTGATTCCCTCCATAGCATAGCCCAGATATTCTTCACTGACTGTATATCCTCTTGCGGTATCAATATAGTTGATACCTTTATCAGCCATTTCATGCAGGAGTTTTCTGGTCCCCTCTGCATCAATTCTCTGGATTGGAATTCCACCAAATCCCATTCTTGAAATGGTAAGCCCTGTTTTTCCTAATTTTCTGTATTCCATAAAAACTCTCCTTCTTTATTTATACTGCCGGAAAGCCAGCACAGCATATGCTGCATTCTTACTGCATAAATAATACCGCCGGCAGATACCGGCGGTATAAATTGCTGAATTAAATCAAACTCTGGACAGATATTCACCTGTTCTTGTATCGATTTTTAATTTGTCTCCCTGGTTTACAAACAGAGGAACCTGAACCTGTGCTCCGGTTTCAACGATTGCCGGTTTTGTAGCACCCTGAGCAGTATTTCCTGCAAATCCCGGTTCTGTTTCAGTAACCTCCAGCTCTACAAAGAGAGGCGGCTCGATTGCAAATACATTTCCGTTATGGGAACAAATTTTAACAACCTCATTTTCCTTAACAAATTTCAGAGAATCTCCAACCTGATCTGCGGTAAGAGCAATCTGATCGTAGGTTTCTACATTCATAAAGTTGTAAAGCTCTCCATCATTGTACAGATAGCTCATGTCCACACGCTCAATACGTGCCTGCGGGAACTTCTCTGTAGGACGGAAAGATTTTTCCAGTACAGCTCCTGTAATTACGTTTTTATATTTTGTTCTGACAAATGCAGCGCCCTTTCCAGGTTTTACATGCTGAAATTCAACAATCTGACATACATTTCCCTCAATTTCAAGTGTGATACCGTTTTTGAAATCACCTGCTGAAATCATAGTTAAATCCTCCTTCTAGTAATCTTCACTACTCAACATTCTATAATACCATAACAGTTTTTTCAACTGTTTTTTTCATAAGCTGTCAATTTTTCCTCAATTTCCTTTACAAGCTCTTCAAAAGGCTTCTCTCCGGTAATCACCTGGATATCTGCAAACTTCTGATATACCGGGTCTCTCTGCTTCAGAAGCTTTTTGATTTTTTCATCTCTGTCATCTCCGTCCAGCAAAGGATCTTTTCTGGAACCCTCCAGTCTCTTTTTCAGCGTTTCCAGAGATCCCTTCAAATATACAACTGTTCCCAGCTCCTTCAGATATTTCTGATTCTGTTCCTGAAGGGGCAGGCCTGATCCCAGAGAAAGAACTTTCTTTTCTTTATCATTGATCAGTTCTTTCAGAGCCATTGTCTCCAAAGCGCGGAAAAAAGGTTCTCCGAATTTTTCAAATATTTCTCTGACAGACAAATTCATTTTTTTAACAATCAGTTTTTCAAGATCTACAAAAGGCAGTCCCAAATCTCTGGAAAGCTGTTTGCCTACTCTCGTCTTACCTGAACCCATAAACCCGATGATCACCACATGGTTCATAAAGTTCCCTCCTCTTTCCTGTAAAAATAAAGTACGATTCTCTCCAGATATCGTTTCAAAACGATCTGAATCTCTTCTTTCGGATGGATCGGCTTTACAAGAATATTGTGGATGCCGGTTCTTTTGGCACCATATATATCTGTAAAAAGCTGATCACCGATAAAAACTGTGTTGGAACAGTCTGTTCCCAGCAGTTCCATGGCTTTTTTATAATTTCCCACTGCCGGTTTATGCGCGTTTTCTATAAAGCGCTCTCCAATTTTCTCATTAAAGGAAGCGACTCTCTGGATCTGGTTATTTGATAAAAAGCAGCTTTTGAATCCGATTTTTCGAAGACGCTCAAAAAGTTCTATTGCCCGTTCATCCGCCGGCGCCCCGTGGGGCACCAGCGTATTGTCAATATCGAACAGAAGACCTCTGTATCCTTCCTCGTATAGCTTCTCATAGTCCACTGCATAAGCAGATTCCAGATATTCATCCGGGAAAAAACATCGAAACATTTTTCTCTCCTGCAATTATTATTTTCAGCGCTGATCAAGGGAAATATACTCTGCCGGTGCCAGCACATTCTTGTAGGCCGGACGAATGATCTTGTCTGTATTGATCAGCTCTTCCATACGATGAGCACTCCATCCTACAATACGTGCAACTGCAAACATCGGAGTATAAAGTTCCAGAGGAAGATCCAGCATACTGTACACAAATCCACTGTAAAAGTCTACATTAGCGCTGACACCCTTGTAGATTTTTCTCTCCTCTGCAATAACTTCCGGAGCCATTTTTTCTACCATAGAATACAGATTGTAATCTTTCATGCGGCCCTTTTCCTTTGCAAGACTTTCAACAAAGCCTTTAAGAACCTCTGCTCTCGGATCTGATACTGAATAAATCGCATGTCCCATACCATAGATCAGACCTCTTCTGTCGAAGGCTTCTTTGTGGAGAAGACGTTTCAGATAATTGCGTACCTCATCTTCGTCTTCCCAGTCATGGACTTCCTTTTTCATATCGTCAAACATCCGGATAACTTTAATATTCGCACCGCCATGCTTCGGTCCTTTCAAGGAACCAAGAGCTGCAGCAATGGCTGAATATGTATCTGTTCCGGAAGAAGACACCACATGAGTGGTGAAAGTAGAGTTGTTTCCACCGCCATGCTCCATATGAAGGATCAAAGCAAGATCCAGGATTTTTGCCTCCAGATCTGTATATTTTTTATCCGGTCTCAGGATCCGCAGAATATTTTCTGCTGTAGAAAGTTCTTTTTTCGGATTATGGATATAAAGACTTTTTCCTCTGATGTAATGGTTATATGCCTGATATCCGTATACAGATAAAAGCGGAAATACACTGATAAGATTTAAACATTGACGCAGAACATTCGGAAGGGAAATATCATCCGGATTATTGTCGTAAGAATAAAGGGTCAGAACACTTCTGGAAAGTGCGTTCATAATATCTCTTCCCGGTGCCTTCATCACAACGTCACGCACAAAGTTTCGTGGAAGAGTACGCTGATTGGCAAGAAGCTGTTTAAAATCTTCCAGCTGATTTTTATCTGGCAGTTTACCAAACAGAAGAAGATATGTAGTTTCTTCAAAACCGAAACGATCGTCTCGTACAAAGCCAGCTGTCAGATCCTTAATATTGTATCCTCTGTAGTACAGACTTCCCGCACAGGGAACTTCTTTTCCATCCACTACCTTCACTGCCTGAACATTTGACACCTGAGTCAGACCTGCCAACACACCTTTACCATTGATATCACGAAGACCGCGCTTTACGTCATACTTCCCATAAAGCGACAGATCTATACTGGTATGATCCTTACACAATTCCGTCAGTTTTTCAATTTCCGGTGTTACTTTCATGTTAAATCCTGTCATACATAATATCTCCTTTCAACTTACACTTTTATCCGATCAAGGTCCCTCCTCATCCCTTTCTCTTAGCTGTCTTCACATAGTTTCTGTTCCAACATTAGATACAGTATAGCATTTTTTTTTATTCTGGTCTACATAATTAAACGGTTTCTCTTCAATCCCGGTGGATTTACCAAAAAATTACACAAGAAACTTCTGTTTTCTCCTTTAAATTTTTATTTTTTCGGCAGTATTTTTTTTAATGGCTGTCTTGTATACTCTACCACTTTAGTGTATAATAGTTGCAGCACTGAGAAATCTCAGTCAATAGAAATGGGAAAAAAATGGATGAGGAGGAAATTATTATGTCCTACACACAAGAAGTATACGAAAGAGTCGTAGCACAAAATCCGGGCGAGCCGGAATTCCATCAGGCAGTAAAAGAAGTGCTTGATTCCCTGAAAGTAGTCATTGACAAAAACGAAGAAGAATACCGCAGATTTTCCATTCTGGAACGTCTTGTTGAACCGGAAAGAATCATCTCCTTCCGTGTTCCGTGGGTGGATGACAACGGTAAAGTACAGGTAAACAAGGGATACCGCGTGCAGTTCAACAGTGCCATCGGACCGTACAAGGGCGGACTCCGCTTCCATCCGTCTGTTAATCAGAGCATCCTGAAATTTCTGGGCTTTGAACAGATTTTTAAGAACTCTCTTACCGGTCTTCCCATCGGCGGCGGCAAAGGTGGTTCTAACTTTGACCCCAAGGGAAAATCTGACAGAGAAGTTATGGCATTCTGCCAGAGTTTTATGACTGAGCTTTGCAAATACATTGGAGCAGACACAGATGTACCTGCCGGAGATATCGGCGTTGGTGCAAGAGAGATCGGCTATCTGTTCGGACAGTACAAACGTATCCGTGATCTCTATGAAGGTGTTTTAACTGGAAAAGGTCTTACCTATGGAGGTTCTCTTGTACGTACACAGGCTACTGGTTATGGTGTTGTATATATCCTGAATGAACTTCTCAATTCACACAGCGATCAGCTTGCAGGCAAGACTGTGATCGTTACCGGTTCCGGAAATGTAGCTATCTACGCAGTAGAAAAAGCTACACAGCTTGGTGCAAAGGTTGTTGCAATGTGCGATTCCAACGGATATATCTACGATCCGGAAGGCATTAAGCTTGATATTGTCAAAGATATCAAAGAAGTAAAACGAGGACGTATCAAAGAATATGCAGACCGTGTAGAGGGAGCTGTCTTTACAGAAGGCGTCGGCATCTGGAACATCAAATGTGATATTTATCTTCCATGTGCAACACAGAATGAACTTGGCCTTGACGCTGTAAAAACCCTGATTGCAAACGGCTGTAAATATATTGTTGAGGGAGCTAACATGCCGACCACTATGGAGGCAACTGAGTATGCAATGGAGAACGGTGTTCTTTTCCTCCCTGGAAAAGCTGCCAATGCCGGCGGTGTTGCTACATCTGCTCTTGAAATGAGCCAGAACTCCATGAGACTTTCTTGGTCTGCTGAAGAAGTAGATCAGAAGCTTCAGGGTATTATGAAAGATATCTACAAAAAAATTGATGATGCCGCACAGCGCTATGATATGAAAGATAACTTTGTAGTAGGCGCAAATATTGCCGGTTTTGAAAAAGTAGTAGAAGCTATGAAGGCTCAGGGAATTGTGTGATTCTCCTGATAAGAATAAACAGATAAACAGGAAGACGCTGCGAAAGCATACCACTTTCACAGCGTCTTCTGTTCTATATTACGAACCCAGAAAGTTTTTCATACTTTTCAGAGCTGTTTTTTCCAAACGGCTGACCTGTGCCTGGGAGATTCCTACCTCCTCCGCCACTTCCATCTGTGTCTTTCCCTCATAAAAACGCATTTCTATAATATTACGCTCTCTGTCAGAAAGTCTCTGCATGGCTTCCCTCAGAGAAAGATTTTCAATCCATTTTTCCTCCCGGTTCTTTTTGTCACTGATCTGGTCCATTACATAAAGGGTATCTCCACCCTCTGTATACACTGGTTCAAAAAGACTGACCGGATTCTGGATCGCATCCATAGCATAAACGATCATCTCCTTGTCAATTCCTGTTTCCTCTGCAATCTCAGCAATTGTAGGTTCCCTTTGATGTTCCTTTGTATAGCTTTCTCTTGTATAGATTGCTTTATATGCAATGTCCCGCAAAGACCGGCTGACCCGAATACTGTTGTTATCCCGAAGATATCTTCGGATTTCTCCAATGATCATTGGCACTGCATAGGTAGAAAATTTCACCTGAAGTGTAGTATCAAAATTATCGATCGCCTTCATCAACCCGATACAGCCGATCTGAAACAGATCGTCAGCATTTTCATTACTGTTCTGAAAACGCCTGATAACACTTAATACAAGCCTTAAGTTTCCTTTGATGTAACGTTCTCTCGCCTCTTTGTCCCCTTCCTTGATCTTCCGGAATAATTCCTCCTTTTCTTCTGGTTTCAAAACCGGAAGTTCTGAAGTATTGACCCCGCAGATCTCAACCTTATTAAGCGCCATCGAAATATCCTCCTTCTCTCTTTTGCTTATTAAAAAGCTTTCTCAAAGAGAAGAAGAAATATACTTTTTTCAGAAAAATATATAAAATATCAGCCCTTGACAATTTAACCCTGGCGGTCTTTATGCAGACATTTTTCTTCCTTGATCTCTACCAGGATAATGTCATCTCCTATCTGACAGATACAGTTCCAGGGAATCACATATTCACTTTCCCTGCCAAAAAAGCTGTATAATCTGCCCGGACCCGGAACAATCAGAGCTGTGATCCTTCCTGTTGCACAGTCAAACTCTATATCCATTGGAGATCCCAGACACCGACAGGTACAGGTATTAATGATTTCTTTTTGTTTCAGTTCACATAAACGCATGACAGCACCTGTTTTTTCTCAATTGTATGTAAAAAAATCATTGAATATGCATTCTCATTTGTTGACATAAAAAGTATAATTATAGTATAATGTGCACATAAATATGGGAGAAAGGGGAAATCACCATGAAATGCCCGTTTTGCGGAGAGGATAATACCAGAGTCGTAGATTCACGACCTGTTGAAGATACCAATTCTATCAGAAGAAGACGGATGTGTGAATCCTGTGGAAAACGATTCACCACCTATGAAAAAGTAGAGACCATTCCTTTAAGTGTTATAAAAAAAGACCAGAACCGTGAGCCATACAGCCGAAGCAAGATTCAGGATGGTATTCTCCGCGCCTGTTATAAACGCCCGATTCCCGTAGAAAAGATTGAAGAGATCATGGATTCTATTGAAGGCGAAATTTTTGACCGGGCAGACCGTGAGATTTCCAGCAGTCAGATAGGTGAAATCGTCATGGAGCATCTTCAGGCTCTGGATGCTGTTGCATACGTGCGCTTTGCTTCTGTTTACAGAGAATTTAAAGATGTCAGCACCTTTATGGAAGAATTAAAAAAATTTATGGAACCATAACGAAAAGGCCCTCAATCCAGGGCCTTTTCCAATTCTTTAATTACGATCTTCAGCGCTTTGATCCGAGCGTATTTTTTATCTACAGATTCCAGAATATGCCATGGAGCAAAAGCGGTACTTGTCTTTTTGAGCATTTCATCTACAGCATCTTCATAAAGATCCCATTTTTCCCGGTTACGCCAGTCCTCATCGGTAATCTTCCACTGTTTCTCCGGATTATTCTGCCTGTCTGTAAATCTGGCAAGCTGAGTATCCTTATCGATCTGTACCCAGAACTTAATGATCACAGCACCCCAGTCTGAAAGTTCCTTTTCAAACTCATTGATCTCGTTATAGGCACGCTTCCAGTCATTTTCTGTGCAAAAGCCTTCCAGACGCTCTACCATAACGCGACCATACCAGGTACGGTCAAAGATAGCAATATGCCCGTCTTTTGGAAGCCTTGTCCAGAATCTCCATAGGTAATGGCGGGACTTTTCATGCGGTTCCGGACTGGCGATGGGATGAACCTCATAGCCTCTTGGATCCAGTGCGCCTGTGATCCGTTTTATATTTCCGCCCTTCCCTGCCGCATCCCAGCCTTCATAGGTGATAATCACAGGAACTCTTTTCCGGTAAAGACGGTTATGCAGCTCTCCCAGGCGTCTCTGAAGGCTTTTTAGCTCACTTCTGTACTCCTCTTCACTGATTTCTTTATCCCGAAGCTCCACCTCTGCCAGTTTAGGCATTTTTACCAGAGGAAATACATTCTGAAGAATAGGTGAAGAGTGATTCCGGTTCTGCATGGCAACCTCAATGCTGCTGATCAGGATGTCCATCACCTGGAGTTCCGCCCATTTCCGGTTTTTAGCATCTATAATATACCATGGCGCTGAAGGAAGGTTGGTATCCTTCATATATCTGTCAAATACTTTTTTGCATTTGCCATAATGGTCATTCTGCCACCGGTCAAATTTCGTCACTCTCCAGCTGGTATCTTCCTCCTCCAGCAGATTTTTCAGACGGGAATCCTGCTCTTCTTTTTCAATATGCATAAAAAATTTCAGAACCAGATATCCATTATCTGTCAGCTGCCGCTCAAACCGGCGGATACTTTCGATCCGTTTTTCATACTCCGAATCCGAAAGCTCTTTTTTCAGTACTTCGCCTGTGGTCTGCTCCATCCATCCGGAATCCAGAAAGGTAAATTTCCCTTCTTCAGGAATCTGTTTCATATAACGGTAAAGAAACGGCTTTCTCAATTCCTCTTCCGACGGTGCAGACATGGCTGCCACCTTAAAAAACCTGGGATCAATATTTTTGATCACCTTTCCGATTGTGCTGCCTTTTCCAGCTGCCGCCCATCCCTCAAACAGAACCAGTACCGGAACCTTATATTCCTTGATCTTCATCTGGAGCTCATAAAGTTTATCACGATCACGGTCAAGCTGTATTTCCATTTCTTCTTTTTCCGGTATCTCTGCCGGTATCCATTCTTTCAGCATAACTTCACCCCTTTCTGTTTTCTGCCTTTTTGTTTCTCTTATTTAGTCTGTCAAGTAAGTTTATTATATCATATTTTCATGTTAATAATTATTATATTTTACAAAAATACAGAAAAATATCACAAAAAGCAAATTGAGTTTTACATTAGATGATGCTTCTGAAAAGATTTCCAGAGACCGTCCTCTGTTACCGGCGGACAGATTTCATCTGCAATCTTTTTCACAGCTTCGTTGCCGTTTTCCATGCAGATACTAAGTCCTACTGTCTCCAGCATCTCCTTATCATTCATACTGTCTCCAAATCCTACAGAATCACTGATTGGGATTTGATAATATTCGCAGACACGCTTCACTCCCATACCCTTATTAAATTTCCGATTGATGATCTCACAATTTACAAATCCCCTGGAGTCATCCTGGATGCAGAACTGAAATTCCTTTTCCAAAATTGTTTTGGACTGATTCAAATTGTCCATAGAAGGGCTCATTACCACAAATTTATATACCGGCTGTCCTGCATATTCTTTCATCGGCCGGATATGAAAGGATTTTTTTATCATTTCTCTCCAGCGAAGCAGCTCACTACTTCCGTTTTTCCCAAAACTTTCTTTCAGAAAATCCTCAAGACATTCATCGGCATAAGCTCCGTCTACACACTCTGCTGTACGGAACACTCCATTTTCTTTCAATGTTTTCATGACTTTGATTTTCTGCTCTTCTGTCATAGGACAATCATAAATCACCTGATCTCCACATACGATATATCCGCCCGCACTGGCCACCGCGCCGTCAAAACCATACTGAAGAAGAGGGGAAAGCATCCCATAATTTCTTCCGCTGCACAAAAACACAAGATTTCCTGCTTTCCGTGCATTTTTTATCGCTTCCAGAGCAGAAGCCGGGGGCTCGTTGCTCCCCGGCTCTGTCAGTGTTCCGTCTATATCAAGAAAAATAATTTTTTTGCTCATAGTCTGTACCCTCCAAAAATCCGTCCAATGTGGAATCGTTCTCATTCCCCCATTATATTTTAGATCTTCTGGATTGTAAACTGGCATTTTTTATAAAAAGCACCTGCAAAAAAGATGATTCTCAGTCATCTTCTTCCTCCCCGTCATCCTCTGCTTCCGGAGCTTCATATTCTGGTTCCGGGGTTTCGTACTCTGGCTCTTCATACTCCGGCTCCGGGGTTTCATACTCTGGTTCCTCCGGCTCCGGAACTTCATATTCCAGTTCTTCTGCTTCCGGTCTTCTTACAGGAGATACCGAGGTTTCATTTCTCTGTGACGGACCATTCAGAGGAAGCCTACCCTGACTCCTGTCTTCTTCGGAGTCATCATCTTCTTCCTCTGTCTCCTGAGAATCTGTATCTCTGTCATCCTCCTGATCTTTATCATTACTTTCCTTTTCCGGCTCTTCTGAATCATCCTTTTCTTCTGTTTCCAGATTATAACCACTTCCGGTATAATTGGCATATTCTCTCAGGTCTATCCCTTCCTGGTTCAGTCTTTCTACCAGATCTTTGATGGGCAGGACTGCCAGCTCTGCATAATTCAGCTTTGGATTCTCCGAAGTCAGCTTCCGTATCAGCTCTGCCTTACCTGGTGTGATCTTATATTGTTCTGCCATGGCTTTTAATTCGTCATCTACATACACATCCTGGTCGAAAACAGAAACTGATCCCACCATGGAATCCAGGCAACTGCTGATTTCTTCTGATATCTCTGTACGAAGTTTTTCGCTTTTATTCCGATTGCTGCTGTCTACCGAAAGCAGAACCATATCCTCTGCCTGACCCAGATATCCATGCTTGACCATAGAGCCTAAAATTGCATTTACTGCAACATCCAGATCTGTATGATGCAAATCCATATCTTCAAGGATTGTTTTTCCGTCCTGATTGGCTGCCTCAGCAGAAACAACCTCATCTCTGCTGTTCAGTTCAAACTGTATACTGGGATTTACATCCAGATACACGGTTGCCTGAGACTGCAGTACGATGATATAATAGGAAAATACAGCAACCGCAAAACAGGCAGCCGCTGCAGACACAAGCTTTACAACTTTTGCAGCAGTGTGAAGATGTCTGTCCAGACCATCCAGAAACCACTCGTCGCCGGAGGCTTTTTCCACCGGCTGTGCCCATATTTTCTCTGCCTTATCCGGCAAAAGCTGCTCTACAGCACTTTTCAGATGCTCTTTCAGATAAGACTCTGTGATATTTTTCATAATAATCCCTCCAGCTGTCCCCTCAGCTTCTTTATGCTTCTGTTATACCGTGACAAAACCGTTGACAATGGCAGGTGCATAAGTTCACTGATTTCTCTGTGCTTCATTCCTGATACTGCATGCAAAACTATGATCTGACATTCCTCCTTTGTCAAAACCTGAAATGCCGTTTCCAGTACGATGCGATCCTCACGGTCCCGAATGTCACTGCAGTCTGGGATTTCCCTTAACTCATCTACAGAAACAGCCGAATAGTGCTTCTGCTTTCTGAATTTCATCAGACAGACATTTCGAGCTATGGTAAAAATCCAGGCCATTGGCTTATCCATAGGACGATATAAATGGGCTGCCGAACGGATTTTTAAAAAAGTCTCCTGCATGGCATCTTCTGCATCCTCTCTGTTGCGCAGGAGCGAAAGCGCATAAGAAAAAATTACATTACTTGTCTTTTCATACAACTGACAAAATGCCTCCTTTTCCCCCGCGGAAATCCTGTAAAAAACAGTTTCATCTATATTTATTGTTTCTCTGTTTTCCGGCTTACTGTAAGCCAGTGCAGCAAATACCAGCATGATTTGTTCTCCTTATCCCTGTATGGAACCCCCATATATTTTCTATATTATAGCTCATTTTTCTCACGAGGAACAAGACCATATATAATAGAAAGATTCCCATTTCGGCATCGAAGTTCGTCTATAAATTCTTTTTCTTTTGCCATATTTCGTAATTCCACCCGATAGGATAGTTCATACATGGTTCCCATATTCGTTGTTTTTACCCGTTCCAGATGTGAAAACTTTGTATAGGTCTGAAAGAGATCATCAAAAACTCCCAGATAGTTCAGATCTTCCGGAATGGTGATCCGCAGTTCTCTCTCTTTTGATACAGGATTTCCAAACTGAAGTTTCTCCAGAAGCAGTATAAAAATCCCCGCTGTCATAGTAATCAGTACAGCAAGAGAAATAAATCCCATGCCGGCTGCAAGTCCTACTGCCATTGCAAAAAAGATAAACCCGATTTCTCTGGCTGTTCCTGGTGCGCTGCGGAATCTTATGAGACCAAAAGCGCCAAGAACGGCAACTGATGCTCCCAGATTTCCATTTACAATCAGAATAACCACACTGACCAGAAGCGGAAGCACCGCCAGCACCACGGCAAAGCTCCCGATATGGATACCGGACTGCTTATAGATTATGGCGATTGCCAGCCCAAGGATCAAAGCTGCCGCCATAGCAGTCAATACTGCTTCTATTGAAAATGTTCCTGCATGAAAAATACTGTTTAACATACCTTTATCCTCCTTATCTCATTCCAGTTTTCCATTCTGTGGACCATCAGCTGCTCCACATCGAAGGAATTGTGTTCTTTTTTGTAAATGTTTCCGTATTTTGAAAAAGAAACCGGGTAAACTGACAGCTCCGATAAAATTTCTGTAAACCAGAGGGGCGCCGCGCCCATGATCTTACTTTCCATCAGATAATATCCCTCCGGCAGAAGCTTTTCTCCGGCATCTCCGTTTTCCAGCCCCATTGCCACATGTCGGCTCCGGATATTCTGATCGAATGTCACTCTGAAAGAAGCATCTTGTTTTCCAAAAAGTGCGATCCTGTCATACGCCAGATACAAACCTTTTACCAGAGGATATCTCTGTAAAAAGAAGTCAATTTCATGAAGGATCTGACTGTCCTGTTCTGGTCGGATTCCGTGTTCTATGTAATCATAAGCCTCCTTTAATGTAAGCTGAATTCTCCGTTTATTAACTAGCTTCCGGTATTTTTTCTTGATTTCCAGAAAGACTTTGGAATCCAGTGAAGGAATCCCATAGCTTCTCAGCCTGAGTTTTTCCTTGTAAACCGGGTGTTCAATAGACCGGCGTATTAAATAGGAATCCCTGGTATCATAATAAATGTTGCATATCGTATGAAGACCATATTCATCTTCCTGCATATAAGGTGCCAGCCGTTTTCTCAGTTCCAGATATACCGGCTCCGGCATCAGATATTTTTTTTCATAACGGTTAAAAACTGACTGTGCCATACGTTCTCCTTCCTAGTGCTCCAGCTCCTGTTTCATTTCAAGAGATGTTCCATCGCTGATCACTGTAATATTTCCATCCTTTGTCTGAAAAACATGAACATTATATTTTTTTAATAATTCAATGGTCTGGGGATCTGCGGGATTTTTATTTGAAGAACAGATTACTGCGCACTCCGGCTCCACTGTTTCAAACAACTCCTGCAGTGCCGTATTGTAAACACCATGATGAGGAACCTTCAAAAAATCACATGAAGCTGCACTGCCTTCCTTCATCCACTGCCTGATCCTCTGCTTTTCTGCATCCCCGGTAAACAGAAGTCTGTTTTTGCCATGAGTAACTGTAGTAATAATTGAAAAATTATTATCTACTTCCGCTTCTCCATTTTGGGTCTCGCAGGAAACAGGCGGCTCCACAAGAACTTTTGCACTGCCCAGTTCAAACTCTTCTGATTTTTTAAGGCGTTCTGCCATCAGTCCTTTTTCTTCCAGAGCTATCATAAAATCCTGATATTCTGTAGATGTCCCCTCATAATCCGGAACCAGAATTCTGCCTACATCCATAGATTCTATCAGCGTATCTGCTCCACCTACATGATCCTTGTCAAAATGTGTGATCAGAAGCGTATCCACCTGAGAGATTCCCTGATTTTTCAGATAAAATACAAGTTCTTCTCCGTCCTCCTCTTCCCCGGTATCGATCACCATGGTATTTTCTTCTGTCTGTATGGCAATCGCATCTGCCTTTCCTACCTTCAAAAGAGTCACCTTCAAAGGCTCTGGCTCTGCTGCTCCCTTTACAATGCAGCTTCCTGCGCCTGTCAGAATACTTCCTGCCATCCCCAGAAGGAGCATTGCCGATGTTATTTTGTTTTTCTTTATCATAAAAAAACACCTCCTTTACAAGTACAATGCAAAAGAAGTGTTTTTTATCGCATATTATTTAAATTTTTTTATTTTATTCTGCATATCGTTTCAGAATACCAAGCATCACCTGAACAGCCGTATCCATTCCCTCTGCAGTAATGTGCTCATAAGGACCATGGAAAGCATAGCCGCCTGTTCCAAGATTCGGACATGGCAGCCCACGGAAGCTGAGCTGAGATCCGTCTGTACCGCCGCGGATAGGAGCAACATCCGGCTCCATTCCCAGTTCACGGATTGCCTCTTTTGCATGGTCTACCAGATGCATGCACGGTTCTATTTTTTCGATCATATTCCGGTACTGCTCTGTAATCTTCAAACTGACGGTTCCTTCTCCATATTTCTCGTTCATAATTTTTGTGATATGTTCCAGGGTTTTCTCTCTTGCTTCAAAACAGGCAGCACTGTGATCCCGAATGATATACACAAGTCTTGCCTTCTCCACGGTTCCCTGTATCTCGCAGAGATGGAAAAATCCCTCATACATTTCTGTATGAGCCGGAGTTTCCAGAGAAGGGAGCATGCTGTTAATCTCCATAGCCACAAGAGCTGCATTGACCATGGTATTTTTCGCCTCTCCCGGATGGATGTTAAATCCCCGAATCTCAAGAACCGCTTCGCTGGCATTAAAATTTTCATATACAATTTCATTCTCACAACCGCCGTCTGCTGTGTAAGCATACTGAGCTCCCAGTCCCGGAATATCCAGCTTGCCGGCTCCGCTTCCCACTTCCTCGTCCGGTGTAAAGGCAAGACATACCTTTCCGTGAGCCATGGTTCCTTTAAGAAGCTCCTCAGCAACAGTCATAATTTCCGCAACACCGGCTTTATCGTCTGCCCCCAAAAGGGTAGTTCCATCTGTGGTAATCAATGTCCTGCCTTTCAGTTCTTTCAGATGTGGAAATTTTTTTACAGAAAGAATCTTTCCGCTGTTTCCCAGAGGCAGATCCTCTCCATTGTAGTTTTCGTGAATCTGCGGATTCACATTTTCCCCGCAGAAATCCGGCGCGGTGTCCAGATGAGCGATAAAGCCAATTGTCGGTCTGTCCTCGTATCCCGCAGCAGCAGGTATCTCACCATATACATAACAATTTTCATCTACTCTGGCATTTTTGACTCCCAGCTCCTTCATTTCCTTTACCAGAAGCTTTGCCAGATCAAACTGACGGGCTGTGGTAGGCGTAGTATCGCTGTTTTCATCACTGGTTGTATGGATCTTTACATAATTTAATAAACGTTCGTATGCTCTCATAATCTGCTCCTGTTCTCTTCTTATTCCCAAAGGAATTTTTCTGTGCCTTCATTATAATATAGAAAATATGAAAAAACAATGTGGGAAACAGTAACGTTTGTCATTCCCCTCTCCTTATGGTATACTGGTAATCATAAATTTATCCTATCAATATCCTAATCGGAGGTACAAAATGGCAAAGAAAAATCTGATCGTCGGACAATCCGGCGGACCTACAGCAGTGATCAACAGCAGCCTTTACGGAGTTGTGGCAGAAGGAATCGCTCATGACCAGGAAATCGGTGAGGTTTATGGAATGGTAAACGGAATCGAAGGCTTTCTGGATGACCGGATCCTAAATTTCCGGGAAGCTCTTCCAGGAGAAAAGCTGGAATACCTGAAGCATACACCCGGCGCATATCTTGGCTCCTGCCGCTACAAGCTTCCGGAATCTCTGGAAGATCCGGTGTACCCTCTTCTTTTCCGTAAATTTGAAGAAATGAACATCGGCTGGTTCTTCTATATCGGCGGCAATGATTCCATGGATACTGTAAGCAAGCTTTCCCGCTATGCAGCCCGGATTGGAAGTTCTATCCGTGTGATCGGAGAGCCTAAGACCATTGACAATGACCTGGTACATACTGACCATACTCCCGGTTATGGAAGTGCAGCCAAATACGTAGCGTCTACCGTTCGCGAGATCACTTTGGATGCCTGTGTTTATGAAAAAAAATCCGTGACCATCATAGAAATCATGGGACGCCATGCCGGATGGCTTACTGCTGCCGGTGCTCTTGCCCGTAAATATAAAGGCGACAATCCTCTGTTCATCTACCTTCCGGAAAGTGATTTTGATACAGAGCAGTTTCTCACAGATGTAGAAAAAGCCTTTGAGAAAAACTGCAATGTGGTTGTCTGCGTATCCGAAGGAATCCATGATGCAGAAGGAACCTTTATCTGCGAATATGACAGTTCCGTAGGCACTGACAGCTTTGGTCACAAAATGCTTGCCGGCTGCGGAAAATATCTGGAAAACCTGGTAAGAAATCGCCTTGGGGTAAAAGCCCGCTCTGTAGAACTGAACGTCAGCCAGCGCTGCAGCGCTTCTCTGATTTCCGGAACAGATCAGTCCGAGGCAATTGCTGCCGGACGTTTCGGTGTTCAGGCTGCTCTGAATGGAGAAACCGGAAAAATGGTTTCCTTTATCCGCAAAGAAAACACAGACGGTTCCTATCTGATGGAATGCGGACTGGAAGATGTTAATCTAATCTGCAACGAAGAAAAAGGAGTTCCTGCTCAGTGGATCACTGAAAATGGTTCAGATATATCCGATGAATTCATAAAATATGTAACCCCTCTGGTACAGGGAAATATCACTGTTCCTGCAGGCGACGACGGACTTCCTGTATTTGTATACAGAAAATAAACCGTGTAAAAAATGACGCAGACAAAAGTCTGCGCCATTTTTTATTTACCGGAATTCTTCCCTGTCTTTCTTCAATTGTTCTTCAACCTGTTGTTTTTTGAGTTCTTCCTCTTTCTTTTCATCACGGCTTTTTGGCAGAATGATATTCAAAAGCACTGCAATTATAGTAGCAAGAACTACAGGAGATTTTCCAAAAATAGTAGTTACCCATTCCGGGAAAGTAGCAAGCGCTGCTGTTGCCTGAGAAACTCCCATTCCCAGAGCTGCTGCCAGACCTACAATAGATGAATTACGATAATCCATCTCTGCAGACGCAACCAGCTTCATACCTGTCATTGCAATCGAAGCAAAAACAGAAACCGTCGCACCTCCCAGAACACACTGAGGAATCGTTGTCAGAAGTGCAGAAAATTTTGGTACAATACCTGCAACTGCCAGAATCACAGCAGCCAGTCCAAGAACACAGCGGTTGATAACTTTTGTCGTAGTTACAATACCAACATTCTGACTGTAAGTAGCAGTCGGCAGACATCCGAACACTGCACTTAAAATATTGCTCAGTCCATACGCTACAATACCGTTCTGAAGTTCTCTGTCTTTTGGAGTACGGTTCATAGAACCGATGGTAGTTGCTGAATAGTCTCCAATGGCTTGTACGGAATTTATTGCAAAAAGAATACTAATGGCTACACAGGAGGAAATTTCAAACTCTACGCCGAAATGCATAAACTGCGGAAGCTGAAAAGCACCTGCCTCTCCTACGCTGGTAAGGTCTACCATTCCAAATGGTATAGAGACAATGTATCCTGCAATAATACCTATAAGAATAGAGGCCAGTTTACAGATACCTTTTCCAAAATGGTTCAAAGCAGTTACCACTGCCAGAGTGAAAAAAGCCACCAGCCAGTTCTGCCAGTCTCCGTAATTCTCGCTTCCTACACCTCCTGCCATGTAATTAATAGCTGTTGGATAGAGAGAAAGACCTATGGTAAATACAACAGTTCCCGTGATCAGAGGCGGAAAAAACACCCTTATCTGCCGGACCAGAAGCCCCATTACAAGAGCTACGATACCACCTACAATCTGGGCTCCAAAAATAGCCGCAACTCCATAACCTTCCGCAATTGCCTGCATACTGGGTACATAGGCAAAGCTGACTCCCATGATCATAGGAAGACCGGAACCAATGGCAAAACCTGTTTTTTTTCCTATAGGAAACAGCTGAAGCAGTGTGGCAATGGCAGACATCACCAGAGATGCCTGAATCAGAATAACCCGATCCTCTGGTTTTAATCCACCGTTTCCCACAGCGCCTGCAACAATAATGGCAGGTGTCACGCAGCCAACGATCATTGCCACAACATGCTGAAGAGCAAGAGGAGCTGCTTCCCGCAGACGCGGAACGCCATCCAGCTCGAAAATACTTCCTCGTTTCATAATACCCTCCCTTTTCTTTTGTTTCTATTTATGTGTATTTTTCCTCCGTGTTTCATTATACCAAACAATATGACTAAAAACAATTAGTCTGTCTGAAAATTTTTGTACAAGAATTACACAAAAATAAATATTCTTTTTTGTGGACTTTTATGTGAGCAGCTCAAACGTATGATACAGATCCACTCTTCCATACCCCCATTCTCTGTTAGGATACACCATATCCTCCTCACGAACTGCCCCTCTTCTCAGATAATTTTTTACACTGTTCCCAAAAAAGAACGGTTCGTTTCCACGGATAACAGCCCATTCGAAAAGAAGCGCCGCAATCCCGGCTGTCTGTGCTGCCGCAAGGCTTGTTCCTGACGCAGTCCCATATCCTCCCAAAGCTCCTGCCAGGGGTACTTTCAGATCCACTCCCGGAGCGGCAAAATCCGGTTTAACAAGATTATCTGTATTATAGCCTCTGCTGGAACGGATATAGAGACTGTTGTCTCGATACTGATATGCCGCAGCAGTCATGCCATTAGGTGCGTCCCCCGGTGATGTGATCGTATAATCCGGAGACGCTTCCAGGAAATACGTCTCTTCAGATATCATTCCCTGTACGGGAAGCCATACATGAAATCTTCCAGGACTGTTAAGGCGGCTTTCTGTTTCCAGCTTCCAGATTCCTTCCGCCGGATGAAGAAATCGGAAAAATATCAGAGTATTTCCAGATCGCCTTTCTATTGGAATATAATTAACCAGAACTTTTGTTTCCACAAACACAAACGAAAGTTCCTGGGTACTGTTTTTCAGCGCAGAGCTTATGGATAGCCTCTCACCAGTAGGTGACTGAATCACCACATTATAAAAATCAGGAGACTCTCCCCAGAACTCCATAGAAAAGCCATACAAAGATTCTGGCTTGCCTACTCGTAGTTCCATAATATTCCTGGTATTTGGTTCATTTAATACTCCCATATAATGATGTCTGGCAATTCCTTCATTTCCAGCAGCCACAGATACCGCATTCTGCGTAAAATTTGCAACGCTTCCAATATACTGACTAAGAGGTCCCTCACCTCTGTGAGCTCCCATACTGCTTCCAAGTCCAATACACACCGACAAAGGCATCTGATACTGAAGAGCTGTTTTGACTGCATAAGCAATTGCCAGCATAATATCATCTTCCTGAAAAACCTCTGCTGAAGAAGGGATCAGATAAAGCTCCCTGAGATATTTTTTTGCCTGTTTTAATTTCACCACCACCAGTTCTGCCTCCGGAGCCGCGCCGGAAAATCCCTGTTCCGGTATCCTGTTCCCTGCTGCAATTCCTGCAAGCATCGTCCCGTGTCCATTTTCGTCCAGCGGCGGCAGTTCTTCCATGGAATCCGGCGAAACCAGCGCCCTGTCAATTTCTTCTCTTGTAAATACTCTTCCATATGGAACGTTCTCTGAAGGATTCCCTGTTATACTCTGATCCCATATACTGAGAATTTTTGTATGGTTTCCATTTCGAAAAGCCTCATGTCTCCAGTCTATTCCCGAATCAATGACAGCAATCAGATTTCCAGCTCCCTGCAGTTTCAGATAGGGGTGATCATGAAGCCGGTTAACACCGGAAGAATCCAGGCCTCCCTGATCCATATAGGTATAGCATTTCGGAACCGAAAGATAAGAATAACTGCTGATCAATGGTTCCGGTACCTGAGAAGCCGGTACGTAAGTTACACCAAACAGATCATCTATGATCTGAAAGCTCCTGTCTGATTCATATGTGACTGTACCATTTACATTCTGGTTATATCTGACAATAAAATTCTGGTAATTTTCATCCTGAGCAGGAAGCAGCTGATTTTCGTCTGCTTCTTCCTTTTTTTCAACCACTTCCATTCCCGGTTCATAATCCTCTTTTTCCAGCATTGCCTCTCCCTGTTTCTTTTTTATCAGCCTATGCTTTTCCATGGTTTCTGATTCCTGCATAACAAAGAGGACAAGCCCGCTTTTCTCGCCAAATGCAGGCTGCTACAGGAAGTATTTTTTCTGACAACCGAAATAAAAAAGCCTCCGCAGTCCACGGATTTCTCCGTTTCCTGCGAAAGCTTTTTATTTTTCTTTATCAGCCCTGGCTCAGTACTGAACAAACATGATCAACTTCTTCTCTGGTGGCTTTTGCTGCGGGAACATAATATCCCTTTGTCCGGGCAATGCGGTAGATTTCCTCCTGAGACATTTCACACTGATTACGGATCTGTTTCAGAGTCTGTTTCAGCTGTGCGTTTTCCGTCTGTGGAATCATTTCTCCATAGCGTACAAGTTCTCCGTTAATACCTGCCAGCGTATCTGCTACCATTGCTTTTTCATTCATTTTCGGCACCTCCTACTGTAAAAACTGCATCAGCTGCTGTTTTGTCTGCTGTGCGGACTGGGCAGATTTCTGGAAGAACTGTTTTATCTCCATATCCTCTGCTTTTTGTGCATAGTCCTGCATTTTACAATGTGTGGTGTCAAAACCGCCGATCAGATGGCGAAGGTTCTGAAGATCAAGTTCTGAAATTTCTGTCATGATACTACCTCCTCATATATTTTCTACAAAGGGTAGTATGTCAGAAAACAGATTTTTTTATTCGCCGATCAGCCAGTTATACATTTCTTCATACTGTCTTGCGGAATTACCCCAGGAGAAATCAGCTGCCATAGCACGGTCAACCATCTTATTCCATTCACGCTTGTTATCATAGAATACACGCTCTGCATTTCGTACCGTAGCCATCATCTCATGTGCATTGTAATTGGTAAAGCTGAATCCTGTTCCCGTTCCCTCAAACTCGTTATACGGCTGTACGGTATCCTTCAGTCCACCTGTTTCTCGCACAATCGGGAGAGTTCCATAACGAAGGCTCATAAGCTGGCTCAATCCGCACGGCTCGAAAAGAGACGGCATCAGGAACGCATCGGAAGCTGCATAAATCCTGTGGGACATCGGCTCGTCATAATAAATCTGGGCAGAAACTTTACCATGATATTTCCAGTCAAAATGGCGGAACATATTCTCATAACGTTCATCACCTGTTCCCAGAATCACGAACTGGACTGCATCCTGGCACATTTCATCCATAACATAAGCTATCAGATCAAAGCCTTTCTGGTCTGTCAGACGGGATACGATACCAATCATCATAGCCTTAGGATCCACTTCAAGTCCCAGATCCTTCTGAAGCTGAATCTTATTTTTTACTTTTTCCTTACGGAAAGTTTTTGCATTAAAGTTCTGTGTAATAAACGGATCTGTCTCCGGGTTAAATACATCATAATCAATTCCGTTTACGATTCCGCGAAGACTGTTGGAGCGGGCACACATAAGTCCGTCCAGTTTCTCCCCATAAAACGGCGTCTTAATCTCTTCTGCATATGTATTACTTACTGTAGTAACTGCATCAGCAAATACAATTCCGCCTTTCAGATAGTTTGCATCCTTATAAGCCTCAAGTTTATCCGGTGCAAAATAATAATCAGAAAGTCCTGTGATCTCTTTTATTGTTTTTACATCCCATACACCCTGGAACTTCAGGTTATGAATAGTCATCACTGTCTTGATTCCCCAGAAAAAGTCATTCTGCTGGAAAGAATCATGAAGATATACCGGAACCAGACCTGTCTGCCAGTCATGACAATGGATCACATCCGGACGGAAACCAATTACAGGAAGCACGGAAAGCACTGCCTTGGAGAAAAATGCAAATTTTTCCAGATCCCAGGGTGCACTGTCATAAGGCTTCGGACCGCTGAAATAATATTCATTGTCAATAAAGTAAAACTGAATTCCGTCATACTGCATCTGCATAATACCCACATAGCAGTTTTTGTAGCCCAGATCCATGTAAAAATGGGTCACATATTCCATTTTATCTTTCCATTCCTGTTTCATGCAGGCGTATTTCGGGAGGATAACACGGATATCAAAATAACGTTTATCGAAGTATTTCGGAAGAGCTCCGGCAACGTCTGCCAATCCTCCTGTTTTGATAAACGGCACTGCTTCTGATGTTGCAAACAAAATCCTTTTCATCTGTAAATACCCCTCCTTAGTGTGACTTAAAGATATTTTTATTATACTCCAAATACACTCTATTGGAAAGAGTGATTTTTGTATTCCAGGCGAATCTTATCTGCGATCAGCGCAATAAATTCCGAATTTGTAGGTTTTCCTTTTCCTGTACTGACTGTATATCCAAAAAGCTCATCAATGGTATCCATCTTGCCCCGGCTCCATGCCACCTCTATGGCATGACGGATGGCTCTTTCCACACGACTTGGTGTCGTTTGATGTTTCTTTGCTATGGTGGGATAAAGCACCTTGGTAATAGAATTCAGCATCTCAATATCGTTGACTGCCAGAATAATAGCATCTCTTAAATACTGATATCCTTTAATGTGCGCAGGCACCCCAATTTCATGGATGATATTTGTTACATCCGATTCCAGATTCCTCGCGCCATATTCCGCTTTCTGTTCCTGAACTGCTGCCTGACGCAGTACAGATTCCCTGTTTCTACGATCACCCGATCTTCTGAGATGCTTGATCCGGTTCAGCAGCACCTGATTATCAAAAGGTTTCAGCATATAATAATCCGCTCCCAGACTGAACGCATCTTCTGTAATCCTCTCCTGCCCCACTGCTGAAACAACAATAAAAGAAGGCTGTTTTTTTACTGTCATATCATGACTGCAGTGTTCCATAACTGTCAAACCGTCCATTTTCGGCATAATAATATCCAGAACCACTACATCTGGTTCCTTTTCTCTGATGATATTACAGATTTCTTCGCCATTATGTGCTTTGCCGACCAGTGTCAGATCCTTGTCCTCTTCAATCATCCGCCCCAGTATTTCTACCATCTTCTCGTTATCATCTGCTACTGCTACATTTAATTTTTCCATCAGACCCGTTTCCTCCTCATTTTTGACAGCCTGCCTGCAAAAGCTGTGTTGAAATTTCATTTACTCACATGTCACAGATATTATAGAGGAAGCACCTGCGCGAAATCAAGCTGAAAGGGGCTGAAAAATCTGTTTTTCTTTCGCTTTTTTTCGAGTTTTACAGACATTTATCCCAAAAATTCGTGAGAAAGATTTCTATAGAAATCAGATATCATGCAGTTTTATGGATGTTTTTACTGATCCTGTTTTTTCTGCATTTTTCTACATGGCAGCATGGATCGCGGCAATCGTTCCATCTGCTACTGCTGTGGAAACCTGCCGAACCTGTTTTACCCGAATGTCTCCGGCTGCATAAACACCTGGAATCTCTGTTTCCATTTTTTCATTTACCGGAATAAATCCATTCTCCAGAGACATCTGTGTATAAAGCTCTGTATTCGGAATCGTCCCTGCATACACAAAGATCCCGCATCCCGAGTCTTCTATAGTTTCAATAGCCCCTGTATGTTCATCCAGAATTTCCAAGGTCCGAACCTGATCGGTTCCATATACTCCGTGAAGTCTTGAATGAAGGCGAAGAGAAATATTCGGTGTATCTTTTACCTTTTCCCTGAATTCTGCAATACATCCAAGAGAATCTTCAAAATGGATGATCGTTACTTCAGAGGCCAGTTTTGCAAGATATAAAGCTTCTTTTACCGCTCCGTCTGCACCGCCTACCACATAAATATGTTTTCCACGATAGCTTTCTCCATCCTTTGCAGCATTCATTCCCATCCCTTTTCCCCAGAGCTCTGTTTCTCCTGGAATCTCCAGTCTTCTTGGTGAGGTACCGTTTGCCAAAATTACTTTTTTAGCTTCAAAAACCCCTTTATCTGTAAAAATTTCTTTTTTAGCTCCAATCAGTTCTGCCTTTTTCATCTCTGCTTTCAAAATCTCCACACCGGCTGTCTCTGCCTGCTGTTTCAGTCTTGCAGCAAATGTAGCTCCGGTCTCTCCCGGGATCACGCCTGCATAATGGGTCACTGTAGACACCTTTCCAATCAGACCTCCTGTCTGATCCTTCTCGATCACCAATACCTTTTTTCCTCTGCTTGCCCCATAAATTCCTGCACTGATCCCTGCCGGTCCTGCTCCGATAATCACTACATCATACATATTCTGCATCCTCCTTACACCTTTTCATATTGCTTTTCTCTATTGATGGCTGCTTTGTTTCTTTACATCTTAAATATATTCTTTATTTATCATTTTGTAAAATTATAATAATTGATATAATCATA
>Glacier_p2__coassemble_1090_pt1 | contig 35677 bp, 23 predicted proteins | sample Glacier_p2__metabat2_high_PE_014 | metagenome-assembled genome bin Glacier_p2 | reverse complement strand
GCCAATGGAGAGATGGAAATCCTTAATTATGGAGGAAAGGTTTCGCAGGAGGATTATATTTCCTTACAGAAATATGCTCTTGGAGCACTGTTCTTTAAACTATCCGGGATCAAAATTGTAAAAGGTGCAAAAGCATAGAAAGAGAAAGGAGATTCAGCTGTTATGAAAACAATATTTTCAAAAGTAAAGTTAAAACCCAAACAGGTTTTAGGGCTGTTTTTACTGGTTCTGTTTTCGGCTGTAGGGCAGATGCTCCTGCCTTCTTTTCTGGCACAGATGATAAGTCATGGAGTTGCGGAAAGCGAAAACAGTGTCATTTGGATGTATGCAGCAATTATGGCAGGCATTACGGTGCTGTCCTGCATTATCAGCTTTTTGTCTGTTAAGATTGCCTCTTATATATCGACAGATTTTGGAGCACAGCTGAGAAATCAGGTTTTTTCCAGAGTACAGGAGTTTTCTGCTGTGGAAATGGACAAATTTGGCACAGCAAGTCTTGTTACCAGAAGTACTTCAGATATTACTAATGTACAGAACTTTCTGACTCTTCTGCTTCGTGTGGGTCTGCTTGCCCCTATGATGGCGGTTGCAGGACTTGTGTTTTCTGCTGCTACAGGAGGACAGGTCAGCTCTGTGCTTTTGGTGGCAATTCCCGTGCTTCTTATTGCACTGACCATCATAATGATCTTAGCCTCCCGGTATTCTATTCGCCTGAGAAAAAAACTGGATCAGATCAACCGGCTGTTTCTGGAGTCTCTGGAAGGTGTACGTGTGATCCGTGCCTTTAATAAACAGAAAGCAGAGAGCAGTCGTTTTGAGGAAGCTAATGCTGATTATGCCATGACTGCGATGACAGCAGGCCGTATTACCAGTCTTTTAATGCCGATGATCAGTGTGATCTTTGGCGTTACTACAGCTGCTGTTCTGGGAATGGGTGCATATTATGTGAATACAGGTGCCATGGAAGTAGGCTCTCTGGTGGCAAACAGCCAGTATATCAGTATGGTGCTGACTTCTGTAATGATGCTGTCACTGGTGATCATGATGTTTCCTACCAGCTATGCCTGTGCAAAACGAATTTCAGAAGTTCTGGAAACAGAAAGTTCGATCAGGGACGGAAGTTTTCCGCTGGAAAAACGTCCGGCACATGCCACAGTAGAGTTTCGACATGTGACATTTGCATATCCGGGAGCAGATGAGCCCATTTTGAAAGATGTAAGCTTTGTATCAAACCCCGGAGAGATAACTGCCATTATAGGAGGAACCGGACGTGGTAAATCCAGTATCTTAAAACTGATTCCAAGGCTGTATGATCCAATGTTCGGTGAGGTATTGATCGATGGAGTAAATGCGAAAGAATATCGTATGGAGGATCTTCGTTCTCTGATCGGATATGTTCCGCAGAAAAATGTGCTGTTTTCCGGAGACATTGCAGAGAATCTGAATTTTGGAAAGGAAAATGGCACGGAGGAAGACTGGAAACAGGCGGCAAAGATCGCATGTGCAGATGAGTTCATCTGCAAAAAGAAACAGGGATATCATGATGCCATTGCCCAGGGAGGAACGAATTTATCCGGAGGACAGAGGCAGCGTATGGCAATTGCCAGAGCAATGATGAAAAAGCCGGAGATTTATGTGTTTGACGACAGTTTTTCTGCGCTGGATATGAAAACAGACCGTCAGCTGCGTCAGAACCTGAAAGAGAGTATTGGAGATGCGACGGTGATCATGGTAGCGCAGAGAGTCAGCACGATTCTGGATGCAGATCGTATTCTGGTGGTGGATGATGGACAGATTGTAGGAAACGGAACACATAAGGAGTTGTTAACTACATGTCCTCTTTATCGGGAAATTGCAGAGATACAGTTGGGAAAGGAGGCAATCTGAGATGAAGAATACAACGATATTTAAGCGCCTTTTAGGTTATCTGAAAGCATATCGTCTGCGTCTGATCCTAGTGATTTTGTCAGCGGTGATCAGTACGGCTTTTATGGTTCTGGCACCTTTTCTTGTGGGAAAGGTGACTACAACACTTTTTGCCAGCATTGCAGACGGTGTGTTTTACTGGGAAACAATCCTCTGGCTTCTGGCAGCTCTGGTTGCCCTGTATTTTGTTTCTCAGCTGTTTTCCTTTTTGCAGGGATTTGGAATGGCAAAGATCACGGCTAATGTGATGCAGACCATCCGAAGAGAGATCGATGAGAAAATGCATCGTTTAAAATTGAATTATTATGATGCCCATACTCATGGAGACATATTAAGTGTGATTACCAATGATGTAGACACTATCAATAATACCATCAGTCAGAATCTGACCGCGGTAGTGACTCAGGTGACAACGGCGGCAGGTGTTTTGATCATGATGCTGCTGATCAGTCCGCCATTGTCTCTGATTCCGATCATTATGGTTCCTCTTTCTCTTTTGAGTGCGGCAGGAGTAATGAAGGCCAGTGAGAAATATTATGGGGAACAGCAGGAACTGCTGGGAAAACTGAACGGTTATGTAGAAGAAATGTATAATGGACAGTCAGTGGTACAGACTTTTAATTATCAGGAACGTGCAAAGAAGGCATTTGCCGGACTGAACAACGCACTGAAAACCAGTTCCAGAAAAGCAGAAACGACAGCGGGGGCAGTCAGTCCGATCACAACTCTTGTAAATGATCTTGGGTATGTGCTTTGTGCAGCCGTTGGCTGTCTCTGGGCCATTGCCGGAAAAATTGCCGTAGGAAACGTGCAGGCTATGCTGGAATATACATGGCGTTTTGCGGAGCCGTTTTCTGCTATTGCAGGAATGGTAGGAAGTTTTGGAGCAGCAGCGGCAGCAGGTAATCGTATTTTCAGTCTTCTGGATGCAGAAGAGGAGATTCCGGACAGTGAACAGTGTGTGGCTCCTGACGACCGAAGCGGACGGGTTACTTTTGAAAACGTAAAATTTGGATATACACCAGAGCACCTTCTTATGAATGGAATCAATCTGACAGTAAAGCCTGGACAGAAAGTTGCAGTGGTAGGTCCGACAGGCGCTGGAAAAACCACTCTTATCAATCTTCTGATGCGTTTCTATGAGGTAAACGGAGGCTCCATTAAAGTAGACGGTGTCAAAATTACGGACATGACAAGAGAGGAACTTCGTAACCGATTTGGTATGGTTCTTCAGGATACCTGGCTGTTTGAGGGGACTATTGGAGAAAATATCGGATATTCAGAAGAGAATATGCAGAGAGAAAAAATCAAGGAAGCGGCGAAATCTGCCTGCGCACACAGCTTTATTAAAACTCTGCCGGGAGGCTATGATATGGTGCTGAGCAAGGGAGCGGAAAATATCTCCCAGGGAGAACGTCAGCTTCTGACTATTGCCCGGGCTATCGCCTCTGATCCGGAGATCATGATCCTGGATGAGGCCACCAGCAATGTAGATACTCATACAGAGGTTCTAATCCAGAAAGCTATGGCAGAGCTGATGAAGGGCCGTACCAGTTTTGTGATCGCCCATCGTCTTTCTACTATCCGGGATGCAGATATGATCCTTTATATGGAAGACGGAGATATTAAGGAAGTGGGAAATCATGAGGAGCTGATGAAGAAGAATGGAAAATATGCAGCTCTTTATATGAGTCAGTTTGCCTGATATTTTAAATAAAGAAAAATACTGTATATAAAGCGGCAGAAGTAAGGAAAAGATCAGTTGGAAACTGGTCTTTTTCTTGTTTTACGTAAACATATATAATATACTGATATTATTAGGATATATGATGAATATAGATTTAATGATTTTTACGGAAGAGAGTATTATGAAAGAAAAGGCTGTGAAAAATAAAAATATAACAAGTTCAGAGGATATTTTTCCTATAGAAATTTCCTTTAATAAAAAGGGAGTATTCTTTATCAGTTGTGCACTTTTATGCATTATTCTGCTGTTTTTTGGAAATGCCATGTATATGAAGCAGAAACTGATAGAAGAGACAAGGCGTTATATTGCAGATGTAAGCACTCATGCAGCTGCTAATGTTTCCTATATTGTAAAAGAAAATCATCTCTGTATCGAAGAAATGGCAGACTCATTTTCCAGGATGCCCAAATTTTTACTGACAGAAAAATTGCTGAAACAAAAAGCGGATACATGGAATCTGGACGGGCTGGCTGTGATTCATCCGGATGATATAAAATTTTCTAAACCAGTATTCTGTGAATTGTTTTATGAATGGATAAAAGAACATCCGGAAATGTATGAAAGAACATTTATCTCCTATATACCGAATCATAAAATTATCTTTTCTTCTCCTATACAGAAGCCGGGAAATGAAAAAACTGTTCTGGTTGGAGTAAAAAATTACAGTACAGTGGAAAAACTTCTGTCTAACACAGACTTTCAGGGCAGGGGACAATCTCTGATCGTAAATAAAATGGGAGAAGTTATTTTCAGCCCTGAAGAAGAACAGAAAAGTATTTATGATGTGCACATTACAAAAGAAAGCCCGAAGGACGAGTGTCTGGGAAATCTTGTACTTGAAAAACTGGAGAAAGATTATCAGGGGATTTTTGAGATCAAGGATAGAAAAAACTCCAGGATACTGGTGTCTGTTCGTTTGCTGGATGTAAATGACTGGGCGCTTTTGACTGTTGTCCCCCAGGATATTATCAGCAAAACAAGCATCAGACCTGTCATATATTTTATTTCCATTATTTTATTCAGTGCATGTGTTTTTATTATTGTTCTTAGATACATATATAAATCTCAGAAAAAAATGATCTGCCAGTTAAAAGATTTTGCGTTTGTGGATCCCATAACAAGTGGGGCGAACAGTCTGGCATTCCAGATGGAAGGAAAGAAGCTGATCGCAGAGGCAGAGCCCTGCAGCTATGCAATTGTATTCTTTAATATTGTTAATTTTAAACAGGTCAATGAAAGATGGGGAATTATAGTAGGAAATAAAGTTCTGAAATACATATACTGCAATATGGAAAAAATACTTGCATTAGATGAGTGTGCAGCAAGAAGTGAGATAGATCACTATTTCCTGTTACTTCATTATACTTCAGAAGAAGAGATGAAGATAAGAATCACAGATTTGATAGACAAAATTGGTTCTTTCCCAACCTGCTCAATAATAAAGGATGCAAAATTTTCTTTTGATTTCTCCATAGGCATATATGTTATTGGAGATATGACCGAAGAGATACGTTCGTGTCAGGGAAAAGCCAGACGTGCGGCAGGATTTGGCCAGAGGAAAAATACATGTACTTTTTATGATAATTCACTTGTCAGAAAAGAACTGTATTATAAGCAGCTCAGTGAAATGTTTGAATCAGCTCTTGAAAAAGAAGAATTTGAGATCTATCTTCAGCCTAAAGTATATTTAAACGGTAAAAAACAGCCTGCGGCAGAAGCTTTGATCCGCTGGAAAAACGAAAGAGAAGGAATGATCTATCCATCTGATTTTATTCCTTTGTTTGAAAAAAATGGAATGATCTGTCGCTTGGACCTTTATGTGTTTGAACATGTATGCAAACTGATGGATCTGCGAAAAAAGGAAAAGAAAGAAATATTTCCGGTTTCTGTAAATTTGTCCAGAGCACATTTAAAGACCGGAAGTATGGAATTTGTGGATCATATTATTGCTCTAAAGGAAAAATATCATATTCCGGACGGCATTTTAGAAATTGAAATGACGGAATCAATTATGATAGAAGACCATCAGCTTCCTGCTATCAAAAAGATGATAGATACCTTTCATGAGAATGGGATCTTGTGTTCGCTGGATGATTTTGGATATGGATTTTCTTCTTTGGGGATTTTGAAAGTTCTGGATATGGACGTCATTAAGCTGGACAGAAAATTCTTTATGGAAGAAAATGAAAAAACATGGTTTATTGTATCAAATTTCATAGAGCTTGCTCATGGACTGGGAATAAAGACTGTTGCCGAAGGAATTGAATATGAAGATCAGGTTCGTCATCTGAAGGAAGCCGACTGTGACATGATACAGGGATACTTTTATGGAAAACCGATGCCGTTATCTGAATTTATTTTATGGTATGAGAAAAATAGAGGAGGAGATTTATGATTAAAAGCCTGACAAGAGGGTTATTTGGAATTGTTCTGGTGGGATTGATCAGTATCATAACTCTGAATTATTATTTTTGTTTTTCGAGAAATCATGCCCAGCTGGAGAGGATCTCTGAAGATTATTTTCGCCAGGTCAGTACTCTGATCAGAGAAAATCAAAATGAATTGGATACAGCTCTGGAAGATTTTTCAAACACAAGCCTCCGGAGAGCGAAAACGGCGTCCTATGTTGTAGAGCATTATCCGGAAATAGAGACCGATATCCATGAACTTAAAAAGCTTGCAGATATTCTGGAGGTAGATGAAATTCATCTTTTTGATCTTTCAGGGGAAATTTATTTTGGAACACATCCGGAATATTATCATTTTACGTTTCGGTCAGGGGAACAAATGAATTATTTTTTGCCCATGTTAGAAGATTCTTCTCTGGAAATGTGTCAGGAAATCACGCCGAATACTGCGGAAAATAAACTGATGCAATATGCGGCAGTCTGGAGAGAGGACGGGAAGGGAATCATACAGGTAGGTCTGGTTCCTGAAAGGGTTATGAAGATCCAAGAAGAGAATTCTCTGAATAATATTGTATCTTTGATCCCTTCTGAAAAAGAAGCAGAATTATATATTGTTTCAAAAGAAAACGGTGATATACTTGCATCCACTAATGCAGCAAACAAAGAAGAGAATGCGGAGCGTATTGGGCTGCCATGGAAGGAAGCAGCAGCTTCTATGGAAATGGTACATATAAAAATTGGCGGAAAAAAACATTGTGTATTTTTGCAGGAGCATCAGGATATGGTTTATATCAGAACGTACCCTTCCAGGCTTCTGATCAGGGAAATTTTTCTGGATTCAGGTTTTATTGCAATATACATTCTGTTATTATTTGTGATCACGGCAATTCTTCTCAGACATTATACGAATAGTAAAGTAGTAAAAGGACTTAATCAGATTAACAGAGATATGAAAGACATTGAAAACGGATCGAAATCTTATGTGAATAATATTACACAGATCCCTGAGCTTAGTGAGCTTGCAGATTCCATCAATGTAATGACAGATTCCATTCGCAGTGCTTTTCGAAATTTTTCTGTGGCAGTTGAAAAAAGTAATATACAGATGGGTATTTACGATTACAGTAAGCTGAACAACAGATATTTTATCAGTGAGCAGGTATGGCAGATTCTGAAGCTTCATAGAAAAGAAGGAGATTCTCCTGAAAAAAACAGAGAGCTACTTTGTGCACGTGTGGCAGAATTAAAACAGAACCTCTATGATGAAGAAAAACATATTTATAAACTCAATGCAGAAAATATTACATATTATGTTCATATTGAAGAGTTTGAATATGAACATAACAGGGTATTGTTATTTGTAGATGCTACAAATGAGTATACAGAAAAGGAAAAGATAATACTTGAAAGAGACAGAGATTATCTTACCAATTTATATACGAGACGTGCATTTATGGAGAAAATGGATGGATTATTCCAGAGGGAATCTGTACTGAAACATGCGGCAATCCTGATGATAGATGCAGATGGACTAAAACAGGTTAATGACGAAAATGGACATCTGCTGGGAGATCAGTATCTGAAACAGATTGCTTCACTTTTTTCGGGAGACAATACAGAACAAACAATCTGTGCCCGGCTAGGAGGAGACGAATTTGCTGTGCTTCTGTATGGATATGATTCAGAACAGGAACTTTTAAATGCGATCCATGAGATTGAATGGAAAGATGCCAGTTATTATATGAAGCCGGCAGAAGGGAGAGAGATTCCTCTGCGGTTTTCTATCGGATATGCTGTATACAAAAAAGATGCGGCAGATTATCATGTCTTGCTGAAATGTGCAGATGAGCGTATGTATTTAAAAAAAGGAGAAAAACGCGGATCGGCAGGAAGATAAAAATTGTAATCAAGGATAAATAACATGTTTGTGGTTTATGGAGCAAGATCATTAAGAACTGGTGATCTTGCTCCGTTTTTATAAGAATCATTTAGTGCTCTGTACGGGAAGCTGCAGCTGAGTAATATATTCCGATTCGTCGGAGGTGGTGTGGATATCTATCCAGAGAAGTTCTAAGAGGTCTCCGGCCACTTTAAGATCATGAGATTCTGCGTATTGTATCAGCTGTTGTCCCCAGCTTGTGCTTTGAGAATAACTTCCTCTGTAAGTAACATAGAGGTAATCTCCCCCCGGAATAGTATTTTTTCCATTTTCATCAATCAGAAATACGGACTGATAAGACAAAGTCCTTTTTTTAAATAAAGAGGAACGGGAGATAATAGTTCCAATTTGATTGCTTCCTACAATATATAGTCTTTCTCTGTCCAGATTGATCAGTCGTTTAATAAGGAGATCCATTTCTTCTGCCGCCTGATAACCTTCTGACAGAATGTGGCACTGACGGGGTGGTAGAGTTGTCTGTGTGATCTTGTGCAGAGGAAGGTTTTTTGCAGAACGGATAGTGTTTAATCGATGCGCAACGTTTTTCTGAAGTTTCTGCAGTTTCAGCATTTGTTTCTGGATAGCTTCCTGCTCTTCTTCCAAAAGCTTCAGTGAGGAGGCGGTATTATGATTTTCCAGATATTTGCGAATCTGTTCCATAGTAAATCCAATGGAACGAAGATCACGGATTACATTTAATCTCCAGATGTCGTGGATGCTGTAGAGGCGGTAGCCGGATTCGGACCGTTCTGGTTTTATAATACCGATTTCTTCATAATAGCGGATGGAATCCACGCCAATATCATAAATCCTGGATATTTCACCGATTTTAAAATATTTTTTCATAATGTATACTCTCCTGCTTGACTCTGGTATAATACCAGAGTTTATAATGAATTCAGATCCATAAAAGTAGAAAGGAAATCAAAAATGCGTTCTATCTGGAAAGAAATAAAATTATCTTCTGTACTGCTTTTGTTAGGCGGAAGCGCCTTACTGGCATTTGGTCTTTATAACATACATTCCATATCCGGTGTTACAGAAGGCGGAATCTTAGGATTAACCCTTCTTCTGGAACACTGGCTTGGAATTTCTCCGTCGTTCTCCGGATTTCTTCTGACCCTGGTCTGTTACTTTTTGGGATGGAAGCTTCTGGGAAAACTGTTTCTGGTGTATTCTTTTATCTCAGCAGTTGGATTTTCTGTTTTTTACGGTATATTTGAACAGTTTGATCCATTGTTTCCGGAGATTGCAGAAAAACCTCTTCTGGCAGCAGTGGTGGGAGCTTTGTTTGTAGGTGTCAGTGTAGGAATCTGTGTGCGTGTAGGCGGTGCTCCTACCGGAGATGATGCACTGGCCATGAGTCTGTCCTCGGTGCTTCCGGTGGATATCCAGTGGATTTATCTGGCCAGCGATCTTGTTGTGCTGTTGGCTTCCCTTAGCTACATTCCGTTCACCCGGATCATGTACTCTCTTTTAACTGTCCTTCTGTCAGGTCAGATCATTGGAATTATGCAAAAAATCAAGATTCCCGGATTTGTAGAGAAGAGGGAATTATCCCAGAACTGATACAGCAAAAGTCTGAAAATAGACTATTGTTTTATTTTATCAGGAAAATTATTTTTTGAATATGAGAATTTCAAAAATCTTTTTGTCAGCGAGATGAAAAAGACTGGGATAATAAGATTCTCTTTTGCCAGAACACGGATTTTGTGATTAACATAATCAATACTTCTCCTGCATACATTGTAAAAAGATGTATCCAGGGGAATTTTTGTGAAAGATTATATCGAAGAACGGGCAGTGAAGATAGCATCTTATATCATTGAAACCAGGGCAACAGTACGACAGGCAGCTAAAAAATTTGGAATCAGTAAAAGTACGGTACATAAAGACTGTTCTGAACGTTTAGCAGAGATAAATCCTGGACTGGCGGCAGAGGTACGCCAGATTTTGGATGTAAATAAGGCAGAACGTCATATAAGAGGCGGGCTGGCTACTAGGGAGAAATATCTCCACAGAGCTTTATAAGAAAAGGAGAACTGCTGTATTAATGGGATAAACCACAACTGCAGCAGTTCTTTTTTGGATTCTTGTATTTTGTATATAAATCAGATAGAATGTAAGTAAAATATTTTACAGAATTTTCGCATAAACAGAACGCTATTGCGAAAATTATGGAGGAGGAATTATGCAGCCTGTACTTACTTTTGGAGAAATGAAGCTGCGTACTGTAGAATTGGGGCAGCAGAGCAGTGTTCCGGATCTTCTGGGAGAAATGATTCTTCAGAATAATCTGAAGTTTGAACTGGATGAGAAGGATGAGATTTATGAGGCATATGGAAGAAAATCCACTGTATATCCATACAGACAGCAGAATGGATATACCAGGAAACTGTCAGAACAAAAGGTTAGAACAGCAGTCTTGGAGAATGACTGGCTGAAAGCAGTGTTCTTACCGGAATATGGCGGAAGATTGTGGAAGCTATGGGACAAGGAAGCAGAACGGGATCTTTTATATACAAATGATGTCCTTCGCTTCAGCAATCTGGCAGTGAGGAATGCATGGTTCAGTGGAGGGGTGGAATGGAATATTGGTGTGATTGGGCACACTCCTCTTACGGCAGAACCTTTATATACAGCACAGACAGAAACAGAAAAAGGAGAGCCGGTTCTTCGTATGTATGAGTATGAAAGGATACGCGGCGTAGTATATCAGATGGATTTCTGGCTGGAAAAAAGAAGTCGTTTTCTCAACTGCAGAATGCGGATTGTAAATGAAAGTTCCAGAGTTATTCCTATGTACTGGTGGAGCAATATTGCAGTTCCGGAGTATGAGGGAGGAAGAATCACAGTTCCGGCAGAAAGTGCTTATACAAATAGTGATGGTGTGGTTTATAAGGTTCCGATTCCTGTGGTTAAGGGGAAAGACATCACGAACTATCAGAATATAAAAAATTCTGTAGACTATTTCTTTGATATACCGGAAAAGAATCCGAAATATATTTTTAATATGGATAAAAACGGATATGGGCTTATGCAGGTATCTACCAGAAGGCTGGGCAGCAGGAAGCTGTTTTCCTGGGGAAATTCTGACGGATCCAACCGCTGGCAGGAGTTTCTGACAGAGGAGGCTGGCAGATATCTGGAGATACAGGCGGGGCTTGCCAAAACTCAGTACGGCTGTATTCCTATGGCTCCTCATACTGCCTGGGAGTGGATAGAACAGTATGGCGCTGTGCAGCTTTCTGATGAGACCAGACAGATGGAACATGAGGAAAGAAGTAAAGTTCTTATTGAAAAAATGAAACGGAAAAGAGTTCCTGATAAACTGGAGCAGATGTTGAATGATACGGATAAAATGGCAAAAACCAAAGCAGAACTTATATGGAAAGGGCGTGGTTATGGTGCCATGGAGGAACATGGCAGAGGCATTTCCCACCTGGAATTTGAGGTTCAGGAAAAATCATTAGAGAAATGGAAAAGATTTTTTGAAACAGGAATACTTCACTGTCCGGATCCTTTAGAAGTTCCGGATGAGTTTATGATAACAGGAGAAAATCTGTCTTTTCTGAAGAAAAATATCTTAGAGAAAAACAGCCATAACTGGTATGCATTTTATCATCTTGGCATCGGATATTTTGTGTCTGGAAAATATAAAAAAGCCAAAAAAGCATTCAGGAAATCTCTGGAAATAGAAGAAAATCCATGGGCACTGCATGGGTTGAGCTGCCTTTATCTTCTTCAGGAAAAAAGCCAAAAAGCGGTTTCCTGTATCAAAAAGGGAATAGCTATGAGAGCAGAGGATACCTCCTATGTGAAAGAGGCATTTCGTATTCTTCTTTTCTGTGAGGCATACGACGATATCTGCAGCATATATAAAGGGCTGGATAAAAATCTTCGCAAAAATAACAGGATCTGTTTTGTCTATATCAGTGCTCTTCATAAACTGGGGAAGGACGAAAAAGCATACAGGATTCTGGAAAAGAACGGGGGAATGATACTGGAAGACATCCGGGAAGGAGAAGATTCTATTGGACAGCTGTGGAGCGAGCTGTATGAAAAACTTTTCGGAGAGGCAGCAGAGATTCCTCATAAATTTAATTTTAAATCCACATGAGAGACAATTAAAAGGGCTTTTTACAGCCCTTTTAATACGTTTAACAGTTTTTGATTGTGTTCCGGAAGCATGATGCAGAATCGGATAAACTCTCCGTCAAGACACTGAAAAGATGAACAGTCACGGATCATCAGACCCTGGCGGATACAGGTATCAAATATCTGAAAAGAGGTCAGGTCTGGCTTAATGATCTTCAGAAGGAGAAAGTTCGCATAGGCAGGATATACCCTAAACGCAGGAAGTTCTTTTAATTCCTGGTACAGTTTTTTTCTTTCAGAAAGGATCAGATCCCGGGTGTTCTGAATGTAGCTTTTGTCTTTTAGAAATAATTCTCCGGCAAAGGCTCCAAGACTGTTCAGGGACCAGGGAATCTGTTTTTCTCTCATTTTAGAGAGAAAGGATTTATTTCCGCTGATTCCGTAGCCGAGACGCATGCCCGGCGCGGCAAAAAATTTAGAGACACCTCGTAGAATCATAAGATTATCAAATTCCCGGGTCAGTGGTACGGCAGTGACATCAGAGATATCCGGTGCAAATTCCACATAGGTTTCATCGATCATTACAAAAATATTTTTTTGTTTGCAGAAAGTCAGAAGTTTTTTCATATCCTTCTGAAGGATAGCGGAGGACGTTGGATTGTTGGGATTGCAAAGGATCAGAAAATCATATCCGTTCTCCAGTGTACGGCACAGATCGTCTATATCAGGGAAAAAATCTTTGCTTTCCTGTAAATGATAATATTCCTGTGTGCTTCCGGAAAAAGCCAGTTCCCGGGAATATTCAGAATAAGTAGGGCCAAGGATCAGAGTATGTTTTGGTGCCCGTTCCTGAATCAGCAGTGAGATTAACTCGCTGGAGCCGTTGCCGGGAAGAATATAATCGGCAGGTATACTGCAGTATTCAGAAATAGTATTTCTTAGAGAAGTATAGTTTCTGTCAGGATAAGAGGACAGAAGATCCAGGTTTGCAGACAACTCTTTTTTTATACCGGGAGACAATCCCAGAGGGTTTACATTGGCGGCAAAATTGATAATATTTTCTTTTTTCAGATGATAATGATCGCATATTTTTTCGATATCACTTCCGTGAAAAACAGGTTTTGAATTCATGGGAATATTCTCCTTTCTCAGCAGTCTTTTTTCTTTATCATATAGTATTTTTATTTCCTGCGCAACAGATTCTGAGTGATCTCAGGTATATTGACACTGCAGTATCGTAAGAGTAGAATGCATATAGAAATAGGAAAAAGGAGAAACATTATGAGACTGGAAATTGTAAAAAAGGCGCTTGAAAATAAGAAGATCAAATATCAATATACAGAAGAAGACGGATGCGGAAGCCTGGATTTTATGTTCCGGGGACTGAGTTTTCATGTATGGGAATATCATGATGGCATCTGGGGTGCAGAGACCAATGTATATGAAGCTGGAAGAAGTCAGGATATTGAAGGTGATTATGAAAAGCTGATTGCAGAGGAAATTCTTTCCTGGCCGGATATGATTGCCTGAAGGCCGTAAAAAATACCGGAAGAGAAAAGAACTGTATTCTTTTTCTTCCGGTTTATGACCTGTTTATCTGTTTTTAATGATGAAATCATAGATACGCCTGCAGTTGTTATGATCGCGGAAAGCGAAAAGATCTTTCCGCATTTTTTTGTATTTTTCTTTTTCGTGAAAATCAGATTGAATATAGTCCCTGACGGCGTTTATCAGCTGATCTTCCCGGATACAGCGATCGCCAAAAAGATCATGTTCCATATCCATATAGCTTCCATTTGTCTTTTCATATAGATCTGAATCAAATTGATAAAAGATCACAGGTTTTTCCAGATAATATACATCCCAGCACACACTCGAGTAATCGGTAATAAGCATGGAGCATTCCATGATCAGGTGGTTCAGAGGACATTGTCCAAAGGGAATCAGCTGAATCAGAGGACTTTCTGAGTGAAAAGATTTCATAAATTCTTTGAGTTTTGGATGGATATAAAATACCATACGTGTATTGTTTTTTTTCAGCAGTTCCAGTAATTCTTTGTTCTGGAACAGATGCATATAGGTTTGGTAATAATCGCTTTTGCAGAAAAAATCATCATCTTTTTCTTCCAGCCAGGAACGCCAGGTAGGCATGACCAGAATCTTTTTTTGTGCCGAATCTGATCTGTCTTCCAAAACGTCCCACCTTGCCAGACCTACCACGGGAACATGATTTTTTTCATAACCAAAATACTCTGTAACAATGTGCTGTTCGGCATCAGAGGAAACTGCAAAATAGGTCATAGGGCTTGCTCCGTTTTTGCCAAAAAGTGCTTCTACCCGTTTCAGTCCCAGGACACCATGCTGCAGAAAAAAGATATCATGCCGATTGATCTCTCTGGATATCAGATTTGGCATGGGTTTCCATGCAAAAGCGTGGAGACGGGCATCAGAAGCCACGTAAAGATCCGCCAGAAGCAGGTAAAGTATATGGCGGAAACTCATAAAAGGCAGGATATGTTTTTTGTATTTCTGCATATCCGCCCATTGAGGAGAAGACTTATCCAGTATAAAATAAATATGACGCCTTTCCTGAGGCGGAAGCTGCTCCATGCAGTAGCGGAAAAAATAAAAACCGTTATCCTGTGCGGAGGAGCTGTACTTTTCATAGACAAGCCATATTTTTTTCTTTTTCCATAAGGGTTTCAGCAGTTTGGCAAGTAAGAATGCAGTCAGTTCCCGTATTTGAGTGCCGGCTCCGTCGTACTTTGTCAGTGGACGGCAGCGAAGAAGAAACTTATGGCCGGGTCCGCCCATTGGAAAAAACAGAAAGTTATGACCGGGTTTTATCTTGTAACTGAATAAAATCAGGGCTGCGCGAATATGACTGTCCAGAATCGGCGTATATGCTTCTGTTTCAGAGCTGACGACAATTTCCCAGTCATCGTTTTGAAGACGCAGTAAGCCGGTATCGATGCAGGTCTGTATTACAGTCCTGTCAGTATGAGATATGGAGAAAACCATAGGAACTGCAGCTGGACTCATTTTGTTTCTGCAGACCAGTTCGATGCTCAGAGGATCCAGTTTCTGATCTGACTGAAGAGTCATGTAAATTATGGATTTTTTGATTTTGATGGATGTAACGTAAATGATAGTTTCCATGACAAACTCCTTGTAATATAGTATAATGGATGTCTGCAGAGGGCATTTGTTACGATGATTTTATAATACATTGCAGTCATTGTCAAAATATAAAAAGGAACAGGACATTATATGAAAGAAAACTTAAGGTTTACAAAAAAAAATACTCTGGCGGTGAAAGGAATCGCGATTATTTTTCTGGTGTGCTATCACTGCTTTTCTCAGAGAGCCAGACTTTATGGAGCGGAGGTGAGCTTCTGGCCTCTGTCTGATGAAACAGTATTTATGATATGCAGAAGCATGATGGTGTGTGTGGGAATGTTTGCCTTTTTGTCCGCATACGGACTCACATTATCTATAAAATCATCATGGCCGGACTATCAGTTTTCGGGACATGATGCGGCAATGTTTGTGCTGAAAAGATATGTAAAGTTGTTTTTTATGTTTATGCTGCCCTTTTTCTTCTGTGCCGGGGTTACGTTTGTTACAGGTACTTTTCGGTATCGTAATGGCTTTTGGGAGAACGTGGCCTGTATTATAATGGATTTTTTTGGAGTAGGACAGATATTTGGGACGAAGCTTATGGTCAATACCTGGTGGTTCTTGAGTCTGGAAATACTGATCATAGTGTTTATGCCTTTTATGATAAGATTTTATAGAAAATACAGCTGGCTGATCGTTCCTATGATCCTTCTTCCCGGAAGCTTTCTTCTGGAGAAGCATATTCATTTAACAAAGTATCTTTTTGTGGTTCCTCTGGCAGTATGGTTTGCAGACAGGCAAATCCTGGAACGTCTGAAAGATTTTTCTCCTTTGAAAAACAGGACAGCGGGAAAAATCCTGAAGTTTGTTTTTCTGACAGGCTTCCTTCTTGTATTGTTTAAGGTGTATGATACTCCCTGGGGGATACAGCACTTTGAATTTCTTTTAAATGGTTTGATACCTGCAGCAGTAATCTGGTGGGCATATGAGTTTGTTATAGAGCTTCCGGTGCTCAGTTCTGTTCTGGAGTTTCTGGGCAGACATTCTGCGGATATCTTTTTTACGCATACTTTTGTGCGTGCTTTGTGGATGACAGATGTAGTGTATTCTTTCCGTCATGGACTGTTTATCTTTTTGTTTCTGATGGGAGTAAGCCTGATGATTTCTTTTATTCTGGATTTTATCAGAAAAAAATTAGGGTATAATAAGATTACCGGAAATATGGCAGAAAGATTTCTGACATGGGCAGATAGTAATTTATAAGAGGATGATTTTTAAGAAAAACGACAGCTGGTATATTGATCCGGCTGTCGTTTTGCAATTACAGTAATTTTTCTTTGATCTCTTCACAAATATGTCGGCTATGCTTCTGATCTGCAAAATTAAAATAAAATTTTCGCATTTTTTCGTATTCTGGCTTCATATTAAAGTTGTTTTTTATATGTTCTTCAAGCATGCTGAGAAGCTGTTCCTGATTTTCGGCACGGTCTCCGAAAAGGTCGGTTTTCATATCCAGATAACTTCCATGAGCTTCTTCATATTTATCCAGGTCAAATTGATAGAAGATGGTAGGTTTATCCTGATAGAGAATATCCCAGCATACACTGGAGTAGTCGGTGATCAGCATACGGCATCGCATCAGCATTTCGTTGACTGCAGTTTCTCCAAAAGAAATCAGATGGATCCGTTCGCTTTTGGATTGGAATTGATCAGAGTATTCCTGGAATTTAGCATGAAGATAGAAATTTATCTCCAGATCATATTTTTCCAGAAGATCGGCCAGCTTTCTGGAATTCAGAAGAGCCATATAATGGGTAAAGTAGTCGCTTGCTTCAAAATCTTTATCAGGAACAGAATCAAGCCAGTTTCGCCAGGTTGGCATGATCATGATCTCCCGGCGGTCCTGAGATTTGTCATGAAGCACATCCCATCGGGGCAGGCCGGTGTTGATCACTTCTTCTGGTTTATAGCCAAAGTTATCTATAATAGTCTGCTTTTCTGTCTCTGTAGAAACAACAAACAGATTACTTGCACCTTTCTGACCTTTTCCATAAAAATTATCTACTTTTTTCAGAGCAATAACTCCATGCTGAAGAAAAACAAAAGGTATTTTCTTTATATATCGGTTAAAGATACTGTGCCTGCTCTGGAGGGGGTAGGTATGGTATCTGGAATCAGAGCTGACGATCAGGTCGGCAGCCAGGATATAGCAAAGATGCCGGATGCTCATAAAATCCAGAAGCCGGTTTTTATAGGGAAGAACGCGCTCTCTGTCCGGAGAATCCTTTGTTATGATATAGTAGATATTTTTTTTGAGGAATTCTTCTTCGTTATTTTCCATACAGTGTTTAAAGAAATAATATCCATTATCCTGTGCCATGGAAGAAAATTTTTCACATACAAGGCAGATGTGTTTTTTCTTCCAGTAAGGGCGGGCAATCCGATAAAGAAAGATGGCAAGAAATTCCTTGAAGATAACGCTGAGCCCATCATATTTGTTTTTTTCCCGGTATGCAAAAGCAAGGGTCTGTTTGCCGGTATAGTAGGGATAAAGGAAAAAGCCTTTTTCACCGGAAAAAGAACCGTTGTAAAGAAACTTCTGATACATTCTGGCAGGAATATCCATAGATATGGGAAGCTCCCCGGTATTTTCTGTGATAGGTCCCTGAAGCACTGCACGAACATCCCAATAGATACTTTTTAAATCTACGGTTTTGAGATCCAGGGCTGCTGTTATACGGAGTATATTCCCACATTTTTTTGATGAGACGGTCTGAAAATCATAGGAAACAGCGTCTTCGGCCAATTTACTTCGAAAGGTGAAAACCGTTTTTACATATTTATGAAAACCTGTTTCAAGATCAAATTTCAATTTTAGTATTCCTCCGGTCATACGGCAGGAGCGGAGACGACAGGTGTGAGTAAGTTCCAGATACCGGTTCCGGCTGCAAAGAGCGGCACAGAAAAGATTTTTAAAGTCTTTTTTGTTGGCGGCAATGCCCAGATATTCCATAGGAGAAGAGGATGGAGTTCCCTGGAGCCATATTTCTGCGGCAAAAATACGGTATCTTTCAGGTAAGGAAGCAGGTGGCTCCTGTTCGCGCAGAGTGTAGAAAACCTGTTTACCGTTAAGTGTGCATTCTATAAAAAAACAAAAACTTGTCTGTCTGCCAAAAACAGCCATTTTTCTGAGCGGAGAAAGATCTATAAGCAGGCTGTTGGTTCCTGCAGATTCGGATTTAAGATAAAACGGTCTTTCCTCATTAATATTCTGAACCAGGACGCGAACCTCTCCGGAATGATTTGAAGGAAGGGCTGCGAGGGTGATTTTGATAGTGTTTTCCTGGGTTTCAGCGGCTGTCAGTTTAAGAGTTCCTTCTTTTTTATTAAAAAGTGAAAAGTTTATATCGGGGTTTTTTGTATTACTCATAATGCCTCCAAATATGATGTGATTATAAAAGATTACATAATCATAACATATATGTAACAAAAATTAAATATTTAGAATGTGAAAAAAGTTTTTTTTTAAATTAAATATTGACATAAAGAACGGTACATGATATTGTATTACAGAACGCTGCCGAAGACAGTAGGTGCCGTAAGGCATAAGGATCAAAACGCCTACCGAGGACTTAGTATTCTGATAAGATTACAGGAGACCTTACTGTCGTGGTACAGTAGGGCTTTTTTTATCTCAGTATCCATTGCAACGGCGGTATATCAAAATCTATAAGGAGGTGTACCATTTATGGCAAAAGTAGAACTGAAACAACCAATCGTAGAAGAAATCGCAAACAGCATTAAAGACGCTCAGTCAGTAGTTCTGGTAAACTACAGTGGTCTTACTGTTGAACAGGACACTGTTCTGCGTAAGGAATTAAGAGAAGCTGGGGTTCAGTATAAAGTTTACAAAAACACAATGATGAACCGTGCTTTTGCAGGAACAGACTGTGAGTGCCTTTCCAAACATCTGGAAGGTACAAACGCACTGGCAATCTCTGCTACAGATGCAACAGCACCTGCAAGAATCCTTGCCAAATATGCGAAACAGTTCCCGGCACTGGAACTGATCGCTGGTGTGGTTGAAGGAAACTACAATGATCAGGCTGGAATCCAGGCTCTGTCCCAGATCCCGTCCAGAGAAGAACTTCTTGGAAAACTTCTTGGAAGCATTCAGTCTCCGATCACAAACTTCGCTCGTGTGCTTAATCAGATTGCAGAGGCACAGGGAGGAAATGCAGAAGCAGCGGCTGAATAAGGCCGGAATAAATTAAAAATAATATTATATGGAGGGAAATTAAAATGGCAAAATTAACAACAGAAGAATTTATTGCAGCAATCAAAGAATTATCTGTATTAGAATTAAACGATTTAGTAAAAGCTTGTGAAGAAGAGTTCGGTGTATCCGCAGCAGCAGGTGTTGTTGTAGCAGCAGCTGGCGCAGCAGAAGCAGCAGAAGAGAAAGATGAGTTTGACGTAGAGCTTACAGAAGTAGGTCCAAACAAAGTTAAAGTTATCAAAGTTGTTCGTGAAGTAACAGGCTTAGGTCTGAAAGAAGCGAAAGAAGTTGTTGACGGTGCTCCGAAAATGGTTAAAGAAGCTGCATCCAAAGCAGAAGCTGAAGACATCAAAACAAAACTTGAGGCTGAAGGCGCTAAAGTTACTCTTAAATAATAGAAGTAACACGTATATACAAAAGGGAGCGGGAATGTCGCAGACATTCCCGTTTTTTTCGATTTACAGGAAACAAAATAAAGAAAATCTTGAAATCAGTTGACATACTGTTTTTGTTGTGATATAGTGAAGAATGCTATATTATGGCAAGATATGCCTACTTGCAAAAATGCAGTAAGGCTCATGTTATAATAAATATAAGGAAAAACAGGGGTGAAACGTCAATGGAAAAAAACAGAATTCGTTCTGTAAAAACTGGAAAAAGCATGCGTATGAGCTACCAGAGACAAAAAGAAGTCCTGGAAATGCCGAATCTGATCGAAGTCCAGAAAGATTCCTACAAATGGTTCCTCGATGAAGGGTTAAAAGAAGTATTTGATGATATTTCTCCAATTGCGGATTACGGCGGAAAGCTTAGTCTGGAGTTCATCGACTTTACATTTGACGCAAAGGATGCGAAGTATACAATTGAGCAGTGTAAAGAACGTGACGTGACTTATGCCGCACCTTTGAAGGTTCGAGTGAGACTGATTAACAAGGAAACAGAAGAGATCAACGAACACGAGATTTTCATGGGAGACCTTCCGTTAATGACGGAAACAGGTACATTTGTGATCAACGGTGCAGAGCGTGTCATCGTAAGCCAGTTGGTACGTTCCCCTGGAATCTACTATGCGATCGCACACGATAAAGTTGGTAAAAGGTTATTTTCCAGTACCGTAATCCCAAACAGAGGTGCATGGCTGGAATATGAAACAGATTCCAACGATGTGTTCTATGTTCGTGTGGACAGAACCAGAAAGGTTCCGATCACTGTGCTGATTCGTGCCCTTGGTATCGGCACCAATGCGGAAATCGTAGATTTGTTTGGTGAGGAGCCCAAGATCCTTGCCAGCTTTACAAAAGATACCTCCACTAATTATCAGGAAGGTCTTTTGGAATTATATAAGAAGATCCGTCCGGGTGAGCCTCTGGCAGTAGAGAGCGCAGAGAGCCTGATCATGGCAATGTTCTTTGACCCAAGAAGATATGACCTTGCCAAAGTAGGACGTTACAAATTTAATAAGAAGCTTCATTTTTATAACAGAATTACCGGTCATAAGCTTGCAGAAGCTGTTGTGGATCCTTCTACAGGCGAAATCCTGGCAGAGGAAGGTGCTAATGTAACCAAAGAACTGGCTTATGCGCTCCAGAATTCCGCAGTTCCTTTTGTATGGATCCAGGGTGAAGAGCGTAAGATCAAAGTTCTGTCCAACCTTATGGTGGATATTGCATCTTATGTTGATCTTGACTGCGATCCGAAGGATCTGGGTATTACAGAATTAGTATATTATCCTGTCCTTGAAAAAATTCTGGAAGAAAATGACAGCCTTGAGGATATCAAAGATGCTATCCGCAGAGATATCCATGATCTGATTCCGAAGCACATTACAAAAGAAGACATCCTTGCTTCTATTAACTACAATATGCATTTGGAATACGGCCTTGGAAATGATGATGATATCGATCATTTGGGCAACCGTCGTATCCGTTCTGTTGGAGAACTGCTTCAGAACCAGTATCGTATCGGCCTTTCCAGACTGGAAAGAGTGGTACGTGAACGTATGACAACTCAGGACACAGAGAATATTTCTCCGCAGTCCCTGATCAATATAAAACCTGTAACCGCAGCAGTGAAAGAGTTCTTTGGTTCTTCACAGCTGTCCCAGTTCATGGATCAGAACAACCCGCTGGGTGAGCTGACTCACAAGAGACGTTTGTCTGCCCTGGGACCAGGCGGTCTGTCACGAGACAGAGCCGGATTCGAGGTTCGAGACGTTCATTATTCTCATTATGGACGTATGTGCCCGATTGAAACTCCTGAGGGTCCGAACATCGGTCTTATCAACTCCCTTGCATCCTATGCAAGAATCAATCAGTATGGTTTCATTGAGGCCCCATACAGAAAAATTGATAAAACTGATTCATCCAATCCGGTAGTAACGGATGAGGTTGTTTATATGACAGCCGATGAGGAAGATAACTACCATGTAGCACAGGCCAACGAGCCTCTGGACGAAGAGGGACACTTTATCCATAAAAACGTATCCGGTCGTTTCCGCGAGGAGACACAGGAATACGAGAAACATATGTTTGACTATATGGATGTATCTCCTAAGATGGTATTTTCTGTTGCTACAGCGCTGATTCCGTTCCTTCAGAACGACGATGCCAACCGTGCGCTGATGGGATCCAACATGCAGCGTCAGGCAGTGCCGCTCCTTACAACAGAAGCTCCTGTTGTAGGTACAGGTATGGAAACAAAAACAGCCGTAGACTCCGGTGTCTGCGTAGTTGCGAAAAAATCCGGTACCGTTCTTCGTTCCACATCTACTGATATCAGTATTAAGAATGATGATGGAACAAAGGATGATTACCATTTGACAAAATTCTTAAGAAGTAACCAGAGCAACTGCTATAACCAGAAGCCAATCGTGTTCCAGGGAGAGCATGTTGAGGCTGGACAGGTTATTGCAGACGGTCCGTCCACAGCAAACGGAGAGCTTGCCCTTGGTAAAAACCCACTGATCGGATTTATGACATGGGAAGGTTACAACTACGAGGATGCTGTCCTTTTAAGTGAAAGACTTGTTATGGACGATGTTTATACATCTGTTCATATTGAAGAATACGAGGCGGAAGCCCGTGATACAAAGCTCGGACCGGAAGAAATCACAAGAGACGTTCCGGGTGTAGGCGATGATGCGCTCAAAGATCTTGACGAGCGCGGAATTATCCGTATTGGTGCTGAGGTTCGCGCAGGTGATATTCTTGTAGGTAAAGTAACTCCTAAGGGAGAGACAGAGCTTACAGCAGAAGAGCGTCTTCTTCGTGCAATTTTCGGTGAGAAAGCACGAGAAGTTCGTGATACTTCCCTGAAAGTACCTCACGGCGAATATGGTATTGTAGTAGATGCGAAAGTATTTACAAGAGAAAACGGAGACGAGCTGTCTCCTGGAGTAAACCAGTCTGTACGTATTTACATTGCGCAGAAGAGAAAAATTTCCGTTGGTGATAAAATGGCCGGTCGTCACGGTAACAAGGGTGTTGTTTCCCGTGTACTTCCTGTTGAAGATATGCCGTTCCTGCCAAATGGCCGTCCGCTGGATATCGTACTGAATCCTCTGGGTGTGCCGTCACGTATGAACATCGGACAGGTGCTGGAGATCCATTTAAGTCTTGCAGCCAAGGCTCTTGGCTTTAATGTGGCAACTCCTGTATTTGACGGTGCAAACGAAAATGATATCCAGGATACACTGGAACTGGCAAATGATTATGTAAATACAGAGGACTTTGAAGAGTTCCGTGCAAAATATCAGGATGTGCTTGCTCCCGATGTTATGCAGTATCTGGATGAGAACAAAGCCCACAGAGAACTGTGGAAGGGTGTTCCGATCTCCAGAGACGGTAAAGTTCGCCTTCGTGATGGACGTACCGGAGAATACTTTGACAGTCCTGTAACAATTGGACACATGCACTACCTGAAACTGCATCATCTGGTAGACGATAAGATCCATGCACGTTCTACAGGCCCATACTCCCTGGTAACACAGCAGCCGCTGGGTGGTAAAGCTCAGTTTGGTGGTCAGCGTTTCGGAGAGATGGAGGTTTGGGCTCTGGAGGCCTATGGAGCATCTTATACTCTGCAGGAGATTCTGACAGTGAAGTCCGATGATGTAGTAGGTCGTGTAAAAACCTATGAAGCAATCATCAAAGGTGATAATATTCCTGAGCCGGGAATTCCGGAGTCCTTCAAGGTTCTGCTGAAAGAGCTTCAGTCTCTTGGTCTTGATGTAAAAGTCTTAAGAGATGATAATACAGAGGTGGAGATCATGGAGACCGTGGATTACGGCGATACAGATCTTCGTTCCGTGATCGAAGGAGACAGACACAGCAGAGAAGAAGAATCCTTTGGAAAACACGGTTATACACAGCAGGAGTTCGAGGGTGAAGAACTTGTAGATGTGGAAGAGGAAGACGATGAAGAGGAAGATGCATTCCTTGACTTCGACGAAACTCTTGATGACGAAGAATAGAAAGGGGAAAGAATACATGGCAGAAACAACCAATACCAATGCAACATATCAGCCAATGACTTTCGATGCCATTAAGATCGGACTGGCGTCCCCTGAGAAGATCAGAGAGTGGTCCAGAGGTGAGGTCACAAAGCCTGAGACTATTAACTATCGTACTCTGAAACCAGAGAAGGACGGACTTTTCTGTGAAAGAATCTTCGGGCCGAGCAAGGACTGGGAGTGCCACTGCGGTAAGTATAAGAAAATTCGTTATAAAGGTGTTGTTTGTGACCGATGCGGTGTTGAAGTTACCAAAGCATCTGTCAGAAGAGAGCGTATGGGTCATATCGAGCTTGCAGCTCCGGTTTCTCATATCTGGTATTTTAAGGGTATCCCGTCCAGAATGGGGCTTATCCTTGATCTCTCTCCGAGAACATTGGAAAAGGTTTTATATTTTGCAAACTATATCGTACTGGATCCGGCTGATTCCGGACTCCAGTACAAACAGGTCCTGACTGAGAAGGAATACCAGGATGCCCGTGAATCTTACGGAAACGGTTTCCGTGTAGGTATGGGTGCAGAATCCATTATGGAACTTCTTAAGAATATTGATCTGGAAAAAGATGCGGAAGAGCTGAAAAAAGAGCTTGTAGATGCAACTGGCCAGAAGCGTGCAAGAATCATTAAACGTCTGGAAGTTGTGGAATCCTTCCGTGAATCCGGAAACCGTCCGGAGTGGATGATCATGACTGCGATCCCGGTAATCCCGCCGGATCTTCGTCCTATGGTACAGCTGGACGGCGGACGTTTCGCAACATCTGACCTGAATGATCTGTACAGAAGGATCATCAACAGAAACAATCGTCTGAAAAGACTGCTGGAGCTTGGTGCTCCGGATATCATTGTCCGCAATGAAAAACGTATGCTTCAGGAAGCGGTAGACGCTTTGATTGACAATGGACGTCGTGGCCGTCCTGTTACCGGACCGGGAAACAGAGCACTGAAATCTCTTTCTGATATGCTGAAAGGTAAATCCGGACGTTTCCGTCAGAACCTTCTTGGTAAACGAGTTGACTATTCCGGACGTTCTGTTATCGTCGTTGGACCGGAGCTGAAAATTTATCAGTGCGGTCTTCCGAAAGAGATGGCTATCGAGCTGTTCAAGCCTTTCGTTATGAAAGAACTTGTTGCAAACGGTACCTCTCATAACATCAAAAATGCCAAGAAGATGGTAGAGAAGCTTGAGCCGGCAGTATGGGATGTTCTTGAGGATGTTATTAAAGAGCATCCGGTTATGCTGAACCGTGCACCTACACTGCATCGTCTGGGTATCCAGGCGTTTGAGCCGATCCTTGTAGAGGGTAAGGCGATTAAGCTTCATCCGCTTGTTTGTACAGCGTTTAACGCTGACTTTGACGGTGACCAGATGGCGGTACATCTTCCGCTTTCTGTTGAGGCACAGGCAGAATGCCGTTTCCTCCTTCTGTCACCAAACAACCTTCTGAAACCGTCAGACGGTGGTCCGGTAGCTGTTCCTTCACAGGATATGGTGCTTGGTATTTACTATCTGACACAGGAAAGACCGGGATATCCGGGAGAAGGCAAGTTCTTCAAGAGCATAAACGAAGCAATTCTGGCTTATGAAAATAAGGTTATTACACTTCAGTCCAAGATCAAGGTGCGCTGCACCAAGACAATGTCGGATGGAACTGTTCTTACTGGAAATGTAGAGTCTACACTGGGACGTTTCCTGTTTAATGAAATCCTTCCGCAGGATCTGGGATTTGTAGACAGAACTGTTCCGGGAAATGAACTTTTACTTGAAGTAGATTTCCTGGTAGGTAAGAAACAGCTGAAACAGATTCTGGAAAAAGTCATTAACACTCATGGAGCGACCAAGACTGCTGAGGTTCTTGATGCGATCAAAGCTACCGGATATAAATATTCCACACGCGCTGCCATGACAGTATCCATTTCTGATATGACTGTGCCGCCTCAGAAACCGGAGATGATCCAGAATGCACAGAATATCGTAGATAAGATCACAAAGAACTACAAACGTGGTTTTATTACAGAGGAAGAGCGTTACAAAGAGGTTGTGGAAACATGGAAAAAGACTGACGATGAGCTTACAAGAGCTCTGCTGGACGGTCTTGACAAATATAACAACATCTTTATGATGGCTGACTCCGGAGCCCGTGGTTCTGATAAACAGATCAAACAGCTGGCAGGTATGCGAGGCCTGATGGCAGATACAACCGGTCATACCATCGAGCTTCCTATCAAGTCAAACTTCCGTGAAGGTCTTGATGTACTGGAGTACTTCATGTCCGCTCATGGAGCTCGTAAAGGTCTTTCCGATACAGCTCTTCGTACAGCCGACTCTGGTTATCTGACAAGACGAATGGTTGACGTTTCTCAGGAACTGATCGTTCGCGAGACAGACTGCTGTGAAACAAGAGATGAGATTTCCGGTATGTATGTCAAAGGATTCATGGACGGCAAAGAAGAAATTGAAAATCTTCAGGAACGTATCACAGGAAGATTCTCTTGTGAGACAATTAAGAATAAAGACGGTGAAGTGCTTGTAAAAGCAAATCATATGATCACTCCGAAGCGTGCTGCCCGTATTATGTCTGAGGGCGTGAACGCAGAGGGCGGTCCGATCGATCAGGTTAAGATTCGTACCATCCTTACCTGTAAGTGTAAGGTTGGTGTATGTGCGAAGTGTTACGGCGCCAATATGGCTACCGGTGAACCGGTACAGGTTGGTGAGTCTGTAGGTATCATTGCAGCTCAGTCTATCGGTGAGCCTGGTACACAGCTTACTATGCGTACCTTCCATACCGGTGGTGTTGCCGGCGGCGATATCACACAGGGTCTGCCTCGTGTCGAGGAGCTTTTTGAGGCACGTAAACCGAAGGGTCTTGCTATCATCACGGAAATTCCTGGTGTTGCAGTGATCAATGACACTAAGAAGAAACGTGAGATCATTGTAACAGATCAGGAAACAGGAGATTCCAAAACTTATCTGATTCCATACGGATCACGTATTAAGATTATGGACGGACAGCTTCTTGAGGCAGGTGATGAGCTTACAGAAGGTAGTGTGAATCCGCATGATATCCTGAGAATCAAAGGTGTTCGTGCCGTTCAGGATTATATGCTTCGTGAAGTTCAGCGTGTATATCGTCTTCAGGGTGTTGAGATCAGCGATAAGCATATCGAGGTTCTGGTACGTCAGATGCTGAAGAAGATCCGTATCGAAGATAATGGAGATACCGAATTCCTTCCAGGTACACTGGTTGACGTTCTTGATTTTGAGGAAGTCAATGAGCAGCTGGAAAAAGAAGGAAAGACTCCGGCAGAAGGAAAACAGGTAATGCTTGGTATCACTAAGGCATCTCTTGCTACAGAATCCTTCCTGTCAGCAGCATCCTTCCAGGAGACAACCAAAGTTCTGACAGAGGCTGCTATTAAGGGTAAAGTTGACCATCTTGTAGGTCTGAAAGAAAATGTTATTATCGGTAAGCTGATTCCGGCAGGTACTGGTTTGAAACGCTACAGTGCGATCAAGCTTGATACAGGAATGCCGGAAGAGGAAGAAGAAGTAGTAACAGAAGAAATTATTGAAGAAACTACTGAGATGGAAGATACTCTCCACGAAGCAGACAATCTTGAAGAAATCGTTGATGATACAGAAGAAACAGTTGAAGCAGAAGATACAGTTTTTGACGAAGAATAAAGAAAGCTGTTTCTGCAGTATATAAAGAAATACAAAAGAAGTCCTTTGGGTGTAAATGCCCAAAGGGCTTTTTTGATCTGCTTATTTCTTAAGAATTTGTGAAAAATTCTGGAATAAAATCTAAAAATACAGACAGAAAAACCGCCTCATGTTATAATAGGAACACTAGCGAAAGGAGGGGGGCAGAATGGAGAAACAGTTGCCGGTTTCTGTATGGCCGGAGTGGAAGATTATTGAAAAGATCGGAGAAGGATCTTTTGGCAAAGTATACAAAGCCCAGAGAACAGATCAGGGAAAAACATTCTATTCTGCGATCAAGGTCATTACCATTCCCTCCAGTCAGGGAGAACTTAGCAGTGTTCGTTCGGAAAATCCGGATGAGCAGTCTGTGAAGGAGTATTTTCACAGCCTTGTGGAAGACTGCATCCAGGAAGTGAATACTATGGAGTATTTCCGCGGCAATTCTCATGTGGTTTCTGTGGAAGACTACAAGGTTGTAGAATATCTGGATGATATAGGGTGGGATATTTATATAAGAATGGAATATCTTACAGGTTTTCTGGACTATTGTGCAGGCAAAGAACTAAGTGAAAAAGAAGTGCTCCAGCTTGGCATTGATTTATGCAAAGCTTTGGAATATTGTCAGAAACAGAATATTATCCACAGGGATATCAAACCGGAGAATATTTTCGTATCCCGTTTTGGAGAGTTCAAACTGGGGGATTTTGGAATAGCGAGAGAACTTGATCGTAATGCCAGTGGACTTTCTAAAAAAGGAACATTTTCTTATATGGCGCCGGAGATGTATAAAGGTGAAAATTATGATCACAGAGTGGATATTTATTCATTGGGGATCGTGCTGTATAAATTGAGGAATCATAATCGTCTGCCGTTTATCAGTCTGGGCAAACAGCTGATCACATATCGGGATAAAGAAAGTGCACTGACACGGAGAATGTCGGGTGAGGAACTGCCTGTTCCGGCAGAGGCTGGAGATGGATTAAGTCAGGTAATCTGTAAAGCCTGTGCATATAGGAGAGAAGACCGTTATCAGACAGCAGAAGAATTCCGGGATGCTCTTGAGAGTTTGAAATATCAGAAGCCTCAGGATACTGGCCGCAAAGAGACATCCGAGAAAAAGAATATCCAAAAAGTAAAGAAAGAACCTGAAAACAGAAGAAAACAGGCTGAAAACAATAGATATTCACAGGTTTCTGCAAGTGAATCCCGAAAGGAGCAGAAGGCAGAGTCAGATCGAAAACCAGTAAAAAGGATCAGCAGTTCTCCGGTTAAAAAAAGAGAAAAGAAATTCGATCCTCTGGTAGCTGCTGTGATCGTGATGACTATTGCAGTCTGTGTTGTGATAGGAGTCTGTGTATGGCTTGTAAGAGAAAGTGCAGAACTGAGAAGACTGAAGCAGTCGGTAACAGAAACTGTAGAATCAGCTGAAAATAAAAAACTGCAGGATACCTTAAAAAAGATCGCATCTCAGGCAACTGATATCACAGAAAATCTGAATAATTATAACTGGATCGGATCTGAACAGGAAGGCCGGATCAGCTATCTGAAAACAGAAGGAACAGAAACAGAATTAATGAAAGTTCTGATCTATCCTAAGCTTTCAGAGGACGGATATTATGAAGAATACTATTATTGGGAGGGAGAATTGTTTTTTGCCTATATATGGGCAGATCATCACTGCATTCCTGAACTGAAAGAGGGAGAACAGCAGGTAAATCTTTATTATTATGATGAGGGAGACCTGATACGCTGGATAGATGAAAATAACGTATGTCATGATAATGAAACAAACAACCATGAGTATTTGCAGAGAGAAGAAAAATACCTGGATAATGCGGAAAAATTTGCTATGGAGCTGAATGTGGGAACTTCGGCAGAAAGGACAGGAGATTAACATTGGAGAGGCAGAAGGTATCGTATCGAATTGAATACGCTTATGTATGCCATATAGGCAAGGTACGAAATAATAATGAAGATAACTTCTGGTGCTGCGGAGAATCCCTTCCTGCACAGAACCAGGGAATGGATCATATCAGAAGCGGAAGTATCTCACAGTCAGAACTTCCGCTTCTGGCGGTATTTGACGGTATGGGAGGCGAAAGCTGCGGGGAAATGGCGTCCTTTCTGGCTTCTGATGCCTGCGGAGAATACTATGGCCAGAAAAAAAGACAGTTTTCAAAAGATCCGGAGGGCTTTTTGAAAGAAATATGTATGGAAATGAACCGGGCAGTCTGTGATTACAGTGAGGAAAATAAAATTCGCAGCATGGGTACTACAGCTGCAATGCTTATGTTTTCTCCGGAAGGAGCCTATGGCTGCAATCTTGGAGACAGCAGGATCTATCAGTCCGGGAAGGAAATGCTGAAAAGAGTTTCTCAGGATCATGTTCTGGGAGGATTTTTGTTTAGAAAGTCACCTCTTGTTCAATATGTGGGAATTCCAGAAGAACATATGATGATTGAGCCTTCAATGACAAAGCTGGACGCAGTACCGGGAATGAGGTATCTGATTTGCTCAGATGGTCTTACAGATATGCTGTCTGACGGAGAGATTGCAGATATTATGACCAGAGAGATATCGGTTCAGGAAACGGTAGAACTTCTTTTGGACAGAGCTTTAAAAAAAGGTGGAAGAGATAATACCACAGTGGTTCTCTGTGAAGTCAGAGAGGCGGAAAAAAACTGGCTGCACAGATTGAAGGATAAAATTCGCAAAAGAAATAGGAGTGAAAAAGATGAAAAACCGGATGAAGGATCTGGACTTTGAACAGACAGTCGCGTTTGACAGAGTAGAAGAATTTGAATTTACGCGAAAGGCAGCCCAGCGTTTCAGACAGGTGGTCAGTCTGGAAGGGTTTGAAGATGAGGATGCAGATGTGATCTTTCATTATCTGTATAAAGAAATGGAACTTGTTTCCTTTGGGGATCATCTGAAACGGTATATTTATGAAAGAGCAGGTCTTGAGGAGCCTTACGGTGAAGTGACTCAGGACATTTACAGAGATATTGTGATAGAGTCTTTTCATGAAACATGCACTCCAAAATCCATGAAACCGACTTCTACAAAGCTGACATCTTTGGTAAACAACTGGCTTACCCAGGCTTCTGTAAAAAGAGAAACTGTTTTTTTACTGGGATTCGGATTAAAAATGAGCGCTGATGACGTATCTGATTTTCTTACTCGTGTACTGAGGGAACAGGACTTTGATTTTCATAATCCGGAAGAGGTAATATACTGGTACTGCTATTTCCGGCAGTATGGTTATCATAAAGCGGAAGAATTGAAAAAAGAGTATGCACAGCTGGAACCGGATAAAGATTATACAGAAGCTTCCCGTGTGTTTGCCGGAGGTCTGTGTCTTGATACAGAAGAGAAACTTCTTCAGTACCTGGCATATGTCAAAGCCGGAGCCGATGATCCTATGTCAGAAAAAAGTCAGGCTTTTCAGGAATTCAAAAGGCTTCTGAACCGGGCAAAGGAAATCATTGCCGCCATGTATCAGGGTGATGAAGAGGAAAAAGAACGTGGAAAGGTGTGGAAAGCCGAAGATATTTCAGACTCGGATGTGGAAAAAGTGATATGCAGCGGAATACCTGTAAATAAAATGGGAAATCTGAAAAAAATGTCTGCATCTATTCTGGCAAAGCATTTCAGTCAGAAGCGCTTCAGCCGCCAGAGGATCAACAGTATTATGAATCATAAGCTGCCGGTAGAAAGATTTGATCTGATCACCCTGGAATTTTTTATTGTATCTCAGGAGATGCAGGATGAAGATCCTTACCAGAGGTACCGTTATTTTCTGGGAGAAATCCAGGAGGTACTTCATAAATGCGGTATGAGCGAGATCTATATTGTAAATCCATATGAATGTTTTCTTCTTATGTGTCTCCTCACAGACTGCCCTCTGGCAGTATTTGCCGATATATGGGAGATGTCGTATGAGGAAATGGAATAAAATAGGAAAAACCTGGGTTAAATTTAAAGAAAACACCTTGACAGCCGTATTTTTACAGGATATAATGAGCAGGCGTGCAATAAGAATGCATTTCTTTTTGTGCGTATAAACTTAAAAATAGCAACCGCACAACCCCATGGAAGATCCATGGAGAAATCAATCGGGAGGTGAAATGGAATGCCAACATTCAACCAGTTAGTAAGAAAAGGACGTCAGACCACTGTAAAGAAATCTACAGCACCGGCTCTGCAGAAAACATTCAACTCTTTAAGAAAGAAAGCAGTAGAACAGTCTGCACCGCAGAAACGTGGCGTTTGTACAGCAGTTAAAACTGCAACCCCTAAAAAACCTAACTCCGCTCTTAGAAAGATCGCCAGAGTTCGTCTTTCCAACGGAATCGAGGTAACAAGCTACATTCCAGGAGAGGGACACAATCTTCAGGAGCATAGCGTTGTTCTTATCCGTGGTGGTAGGGTTAAAGACTTACCTGGTACAAGATACCACATCATCAGAGGTACTCTTGATACTGCAGGTGTAGCAAACAGAAAACAGGCCCGCTCCAAATACGGCGCTAAGAGACCGAAAAAGAAATAAAGCAAATTTCGCAGCGTAGCGAAGAAATTTGTAATGTTTCTCGAACACGAAGTGTTTGAAAAGGTTCCCGTCTTACTGAAAGGCAGGGACACAACATTATCTATCATTTGTAGAATCACTAACAGCTATAAATTTGTACGGTATTCCATATACCCTGTCGGTTGCGGGTTAATATAGGACTTTACCAGTGCGAACACCTTAGTTTTTGAAGTGAGTACCGATGATATAATCATATTGATTAAGGAGGGAAGTAACGTGCCACGTAAAGGACATACTCAGAAAAGAGACGTTCTGGCAGACCCGATGTACAACAACAAAGTGGTTACCAAACTTATCAATAACATCATGTTAGATGGTAAGAAAGGTGTCGCTCAGAAGATTGTATACGGCGCATTCGCCAGAGTAGAAGAAAAAGCTGGCAAACCAGCTATCGAAGTTTTTGAAGAGGCTATGAACAACATCATGCCGCTTCTGGAAGTAAAAGCTAGACGTATCGGTGGTGCTACTTATCAGGTTCCGATCGAGGTAAGAGCAGACAGACGTCAGGCACTGGCTCTTCGCTGGCTCACCACCTATTCTCGTAAAAGAGCTGAGAAGACAATGGAGGAGAGACTTGCAAACGAGCTTCTTGATGCAATGAACAACACAGGTGCATCTGTTAAGAAGAAAGAAGAAATGCATAAGATGGCTGAGGCAAATAAAGCATTTGCTCACTATCGCTTCTAATTAGAGGAGGAAAATCCATTGGCTGGAAGAGAATATCCATTAGAAAGAACCAGAAACATCGGTATCATGGCGCATATCGATGCTGGTAAAACTACAACAACAGAGCGTATTCTTTACTATACCGGCGTTAACTACAAGATTGGTGATACTCATGAAGGTACTGCTACCATGGACTGGATGGAACAGGAGCAGGAGAGAGGTATCACAATCACCTCTGCAGCTACAACATGTCACTGGACTCTGCAGGAAAACTGCAAAGCAAAACCGGGCGCTCTTGAGCATCGTATCAACATCATTGATACCCCTGGACACGTTGACTTTACTGTAGAGGTAGAGCGTTCTCTTCGTGTATTAGACGGCGCTGTTGGCGTTTTCTGTGCAAAGGGTGGCGTTGAGCCGCAGTCTGAAAACGTATGGCGTCAGGCTGACACATACAACGTACCGAGAATGGCATTTATTAATAAAATGGACATCCTCGGCGCTGATTTCTACGGAGCTGTAGAGCAGATCAAAACCCGTCTGGGCAAGAATGCTATCTGCATCCAGCTTCCAATTGGTAAAGAAGACGAATTTAAGGGAATCATCGACCTGTTTGAGATGAAAGCATACATCTACAACGACGATAAGGGCGATGACATCTCTATCGTAGATATCCCGGAAGAAATGAAAGACGATGCAGAACTGTATCGTACAGAGCTTGTAGAGAAGATCTGCGAGCTTGACGACGATCTGATGATGGAATATCTTGAAGGTGAAGAACCGTCTGTAGAGGCAATGAAAGCAACACTTAGAAAAGCTACATGCGAGTGTGCAGCTGTTCCGGTTTGCTGCGGTACTGCTTACAGAAACAAAGGTGTTCAGAAACTTCTTGATGCGATCATCGAGTTTATGCCGTCTCCGCTTGACGTACCGGCTATCGACGGAACAGACCTTGATGGAAATGAAATCGTAAGACACTCTTCTGACGAAGAGCCGTTCGCAGCGCTTGCATTCAAGATCATGGCTGACCCGTTCGTAGGAAAGCTTGCTTTCTTCCGTGTATATTCAGGAACAATGAATTCCGGTTCTTACGTTCTGAACTCCTCTAAAGGAAAGAAAGAGCGTGTAGGACGTATCCTTCAGATGCATGCGAATAAGAGACAGGAACTTGACAAAGTTTATGCCGGCGATATCGCAGCAGCAGTTGGATTTAAAGTAACAGGTACAGGTGATACCATCTGCGACGAGCAGCATCCGGTTATCCTGGAATCCATGGAGTTCCCGGAACCTGTTATCGAGCTTGCAATCGAGCCTAAGACAAAAGCAGGCCAGGGCAAACTTGGCGAAGCTCTTGTTAAACTGGCAGAGGAAGACCCCACATTCCGCGCTCATACAAACCAGGAAACTGGACAGACAATCATCGCCGGAATGGGTGAGCTTCATCTGGAGATCATCGTTGACCGTCTCCTTCGTGAATTCAAGGTAGAGGCTAACGTAGGTGCTCCTCAGGTTGCTTATAAAGAGACAATCACAAAAGCTGTTGAAGTTGACAGCAAATATGCAAAACAGTCCGGTGGTCGTGGACAGTACGGTCATTGTAAAGTTAAATTCGAGCCTATGGATGCCAACGGCGAAGAACTGTACAAGTTTGAGTCTACTGTTGTCGGCGGTGCTATTCCGAAGGAATATATCCCGGCAGTTGGCGAAGGTATCGAAGAGGCAATGAAGGCTGGACAGCTTGGCGGATATCCGGTTGTTGGTATCCATGCTAACGTATATGACGGTTCCTACCATGAGGTCGACTCTTCTGAGATGGCATTCCACATTGCAGGTTCTCTTGCATTTAAGGACGCTATGCAGAAGGCATCCCCGGTTCTTCTTGAGCCGATCATGAGAGTCGAGGTAACTACTCCGGAGGATTACATGGGTGATGTTATCGGTGATATCAACTCCCGTCGTGGTCGTATCGAGGGTATGGACGATATCGGCGGAGGTAAGATGATCCGTGGTTTCGTTCCGCTTTCCGAGATGTTCGGATACGCAACAGACCTTCGTTCCAGAACTCAGGGACGTGGTAACTACTCCATGTTCTTCGAGAAATATGAGCCGGTTCCGAAGTCCGTACAGGAAAAGATCCTTTCCAAGAAAGACGCTTAATCGATTCATAAAATACTTGCAAATATCCTTGATTTGCAATATAATCAAGGATAGCAAGTTTACTTTAAAAAAATATGCTCTGATAGAAAGAGCCAAGTTTTAAGGAGGACATTTTAAAATGGCAAAGGCTAAGTTTGAGAGAAGCAAACCGCATTGTAACATTGGTACCATTGGACACGTAGACCATGGTAAAACTACACTTACAGCAGCTATCACTAAAGTTCTGTCTGAGAGAGTAGCTGGTAACTCCGCTACAGATTTCGAGAACATCGATAAAGCTCCGGAAGAAAGAGAGCGTGGTATTACAATCTCTACAGCACACGTTGAGTATGAAACAGAGAACCGCCACTATGCACATGTTGACTGCCCAGGACATGCTGACTACGTTAAGAACATGATCACTGGTGCTGCTCAGATGGACGGCGCTATCCTTGTTGTTGCAGCTACAGACGGTGTTATGGCTCAGACTAAAGAGCACATCCTTCTTTCCCGTCAGGTAGGTGTTCCTTACATCGTTGTATTCATGAACAAAT
>Glacier_p2__coassemble_1059_pt1 | contig 39174 bp, 34 predicted proteins | sample Glacier_p2__metabat2_high_PE_014 | metagenome-assembled genome bin Glacier_p2 | reverse complement strand
TCTGGAGACTGGGAGGATCCGGGAACAGGAGACGGCTCTGGAGACTGGGAAGATCCGGGAACCGGTGACGGAAGTGGAGACGGTTCCGGCGGTGGAGACTGGACAGATCCGGGAACCGGCGATGGAAGTGGAGATGGCTCCGGGGGCGGAGACTGGACAGACCCGGGAATCGGTGAAGGCGGCGGTTCCGTAGACGGCGGCGACGGCAGTACAGATGCAGGCGGTTCTGTAGAAGGCGGAGACGGAAGTTCGGAAAGTGTCGGCGGCGACAGCGGAGAAGTTGTACCGGGAGAAGCAGCATAATAAAGAGTTATTTTAAGGGAATTTCTTCAAAAGAGAAATTCCCTTTTTAAAAGAAAGGGATAAAATGGATATAAAAAAAATTGACGTGATCATTCCTGTATATCGCCCCGGAAGAGAGTTTTCGAAACTTCTGGAACAACTGGAAGTCCAGGATTATCCGATCAGCAGAATTATTATCATGCATACGGAAGATGGATTGTGGGAGGAAAAATGGGAAAAAGAGCATCCAATACTGGAAGTCCATCATTTAAAGAAAACAGAGTTTGATCACGGCGGTACCAGAAAAAAAGCCTCTGAACTATCAGACGGAGAAATCATGATTTTTATGACTCAGGATGCATTTCCGGCAGATACACATTTGATCAGTCATCTTGTAAAGGCCCTGACTGCACAGGATGATATTGCAGCTGCATATGCCCGTCAGCTACCTGCGCCATCCTGCAGCTTTGTTGAGTCTTATACAAGAACATTTAATTATCCGGAAGAATCTTCTGTAAAAACAGAGAAGGATCTGTCTGTATATGGAATCAAAACATTTTTCTGTTCAAATGTATGCGCGGCATATAAAAAAGACATCTATGAAAAAATGGGAGGATTCGTGGAAAAAACCATATTTAATGAAGATATGATTTATGCAGGAGGTCTGATACAAAAAGGATTTGGGATTGCCTATGCAGCTGACGCTCAGGTGGTTCATTCACATAATTATACCTGCAGTCAGCAGTTTCACAGAAATTTTGACCTGGGCGTATCTCAGGCAGAGTATCATGAGATTTTTGATTCTGTACCTTCAGAAGGAGAAGGCATCCGTCTGATGAAAAAAACAGTTATCCATCTTCTGAAATCCGGGAAATGGTATCTGATACCAGGATTTGTTTTACAGAGCGGATGTAAATATGCAGGATATCTGGCAGGAAAACGATACAGAAAATTACCTCGAAAAGTGCTTCTCTGGTGTACGATGAACAAGTCTTATTGGAAGTGACAATGCTTTAATGCGTTCTTCCTGTGAACACGTTTTTTTAAAGGAGTTGTCACATTTTGAACACAATTCCCTGTTACACTTGAGTCATAAATAAAAAAATGACAACGGAGAGGAGCAAAACCATGGATAATGATAATAATTGGGGACAGGATGCTCCGCAGAATGAGAATAGATGGAACGAAAGAGAAAGTCATCCAGAACCGATTCCGCATTATGATCATTATCAGATGCATCGAAACAGTGTGGAACCGGAGCATACACCCCCGAAGAAAAACAAAACAAGAAAACCTACTGCTGGCAAAAAGCTTGCAGGAACTATTGCACTGGCAGCTGTTTTTGGAGTGACAGCCAGCGCTGTGTTCCAGGCTTCTAATTTTGCAGCAGAAAGATATTTGGGAACAGGAACGCGCACAGAAACAGTTCAGCCTATATCCAGGACAGATGTGTCAGCCTCAGTAGAATCGACTTTGTCAGCTGAAAACAGTTCCGGAAATGCTGGTTCAGTGGCAGAGGTTGCCGCGGCAGCCATGCCGTCAGTTGTTGCGATTACTTCTGTGAGTATTCAGGAGATTCCAAGCTTTTTCGGTATGTATACCTTTGGTTCCTATGGGACTCAGCAGTTTTCCAGTGAAAGCAGCGGATCCGGTATCATTGTAGGAGAAAATGACGATGAACTTCTGATCGCTACCAATAATCATGTTGTAGAGAATGCGACTACATTAAGTGTATGTTTTATTGGCGATGATGTTGCTGATGCAGAAAAAGAGCTTCAAAATATCATCCACGATGATATTAATGTAGAAGATGCGGTAAGCGCCAAGATCAAAGGAACAGATGCACCAAATGATCTGGCAGTAGTGGCAGTACAAAAATCTGATATTCCGGAGGATACGCTTTCTGAGATCAAGATTGCACAAATAGGGGATTCGGACGGACTGCAGGTAGGAGAACAGGTGGTTGCCATAGGAAATGCATTGGGCTATGGACAGTCTGTCACTTCCGGATGGGTCAGTGCTCTGGACCGGAGCATTGCAGCAGAGGATGTGACCACTTCAGGGCTGATACAGACGGATGCAGCTATTAATCCAGGAAACAGCGGCGGTGCGCTTTTGAATATGAATGGAGAGCTGATCGGCATTAACTCTGCAAAATATGCAGATAATGCAGTAGAAGGAATGGGTTATGCCATTCCGGTCGCTACTGCTCAGCCTATTTTGGAAAAGCTTATGAACCGTCAGACCAGAGATAAGGTGAAGGAGTCAGAAGCCGGATATCTGGGGCTTGAGGCCGGAGATATGACGGCTGAGGCACTGGAAATGTATGATATGCCGGCAGGCGCTTTTGTTATTGAAGCAGCAGAAGGAGATCCGGCTGCTAATGCAGGAATCCGCAGAGGTGATGTGATCGTGGAAATGGACGGGCAGACAGTAACAGGAGGATCGGATCTGATTGAAAAGCTTTCTTATTATGCGGCAGGAGAGACTGTGGAGATGATTATTTCACGTCCGGTTAACGGGGAATATACCGAGCAGAGTGTAGAAGTGACACTGGGATCCAGGTAAGCTGAAAGGATTTCCGGAATCTATATTTAAGTGTTCTGCCACCTGGGGCAATTTATAAAAACTTTAGTTTACAGGTGCATAGGTTATGATATAATAGACGCATAGGCTGGGGGATTTCTGAGAAAATAACATCAGCCTGTGCGTTTTATATTGTCATGAAATCACAGGAATGTGACAGATATAGAAATATATGGCATGACAGAACGGAAAGGAGTTTATATGAGCGATAAATACGAAGATGAAGTGACTTTAGAGGAAGATCGTGAGGAGCAGGAAGATCATAAACACGAGCCAGAGAAATTCTGCACCCTTTGCCGGAGATCTGAACGTCAGGCAGGAAGAATGATCGATCTTCCCAATAATATACATATCTGCTCTGACTGTATGCAGAAGAGCTTTGATACGATGAATACTCAGATGAGCAATGGAAACTTTAACTACAGTGATCTTTTAAATATGCCGGGAGTAAGTATGATCGATCTGGGAAGTTTCCAAAATCAGATGAACCAGCCGAAAAAAGCGCCTAAGAAGAAAAAAGAAGCGAAACCTGTTCTGGATCTGAAAAAGATCCCGGCTCCCCATAAAATCAAGGCTACCCTTGACGAGTATGTGATAGGTCAGGAACATGCCAAAAAAGTGATGTCTGTTGCGGTTTATAACCACTATAAAAGAGTTGCCACAGACACTATGGATGAGATTGATATTGAGAAGTCAAACATGCTGATGATCGGACCTACTGGAAGCGGAAAGACGTATCTGGTAAAGACTCTTGCCAAACTTCTGGATGTGCCTCTTGCTATTGCAGATGCCACTTCACTGACGGAGGCAGGCTATATCGGAGATGATATTGAAAGCGTAGTATCCAAGCTTCTGGCAGCTGCAGACAATGATGTGGAAAAGGCAGAACATGGAATCATTTTTATTGACGAGATCGATAAGATTGCAAAGAAGAAAAATACAAATCAGAGAGATGTCAGCGGAGAGGCTGTACAGCAGGGAATGCTGAAACTGCTGGAGGGAAGCGATGTGGAGGTTCCGGTGGGAGCCAACAGTAAAAATGCGATGGTTCCTCTGACAACTGTCAATACAAGGAATATTCTTTTTATCTGCGGCGGAGCGTTCCCGGATCTGGAGAGCATCATAAAAGAGAGGCTTAATAAACAGGCATCTATTGGATTTTATGCAGATCTGAAGGATAAGTATGATGATGATCCGCATCTTCTTGAGAAGGTAACGGTAGATGATATCCGCAATTTTGGAATGATACCGGAGTTTATCGGACGTCTGCCTATTATTTTCACTTTGGAGGGACTTTCTGAGGATATGCTGGTAAAAATCCTTAAAGAGCCAAAGAATGCTATTTTGAAGCAGTATCAGAAGCTTCTGGCACTGGATGAGGTGAAACTGGAGTTTGATGAAGGTGCGCTTCATGCCATTGCGGCCAAAGCTATGGAGAAAAAGACAGGTGCAAGAGCTTTGAGGGCTATTTTGGAAGAATACATGCTGGATATTATGTATGAAATTCCTAAGGATGACAGCATCGGTCAGGTGGTGATCACCAGAGAATATATTGAGGGAAACGGAGGTCCTATGATTCTTTTAAGGGGACAGGAGGTTCCGCTTCTGGAAACTGCACAGTAGATCAGAAAGAAGGTTATCTGTTATGGCAAAAGAATTTTTTCAGGAATTTGGTGAAGCGTTTACAAAAACAATGCGTGATATTGGGGAACGGGCAGAATCTTTTTACAGTGAACAAAAACTGAGAAATAAGATTTCCGGTGAGGAAAAGCAGATCTGTAAAATCATGGAAGAACTGGGAAAGATCATTTACAGACGCTATAAAGACGGCGTCCCGCTGGAAGATATGCAGAGACGTCTCTGTGAGCAGATTGAACAGCGTATGGACAGGATCGGTCAGTATAAAGAGGCTATTGCCGGTGTAAAAGAAAAGAAAGTATGCCCTTCCTGTGGAATTACAGTAGAAGCAGGGATGGCTTTCTGTCCTCACTGTGGAGCTGCCTGTACCACGAAAGAACAGGAAGAACAGGCAGGAACAGTAGTTGCAGAGGTATCCGCAGAAGAGCCGGAGCCAGTGGAAGAAGAAACACCGTCAGATGAGTTAGAACCAGTGGCAGAAGAAACCCTGTCAGAGGAGTCTGAGACGGAGGAGGACGGATCAGCAGCAGAAAGAAAAGAAACAGAGTAAAACAGGGGGAAGAGGGGAATGAGAGAGAAAAAATATGACAGAAAAAACAGAAGGGGCAGGCTTATAAGGAGCTTGCTCCTTATAATTCTGGCATTTGCACTGACAGCAGGGACAGTTACAGTTATGCCTTCGGCAATAGAAGTATCTGCAGCGTCAAAAAAGAAGACAAAGATTCGTTTGGAAGGAAGAAGCGGTCGTTATATTATTGATACAGGATATAACTGGTGGCTGAAAGACAAGAACGGAAAAAGAGTTACAGGATTTCAATATATTAAGGTTCCAAAAGGGAAAAGACTGAAATCCGGATATTATATGTTTGACAGTAAAGGCTGTCTGTGCAAGAAAAAACAGTTTCATAAGCTGGACAAAACAATTGCAGGAAGAACTTTTAAAGGAACATATTATTTTGGAGATACAAATGGGCGCCTGTACAGAAAGGCCGGATGGAAAGTAATAAACGGCCAGAAATATCTACTGTCTTCTTTTGGAAGACGATATGAAAACTGCTGGAGATCAGGATACTATCTTTTGTCCAATGGAACTATAGCAAGAAGCAGAAAGCTTCCGGATGGGACCTGGGTGGATTGTAACGGACGGAGATGTACAGAGGCAGATATGATGCTGAATGGGCTGAAAAAGAAGCTTGGCAGTATGGTGAAGGGGTACAGCGGTTCCTGGTCTGTGTATGTGAAGAATCTGGAGAATGGGGCAATGATCAATATAAACGACACAGCCATGTATCCGGCAAGTACCATAAAAGCCTTTGTTATGGCGTCTACTTTTGATCAGATTAAACGGGGAAAACTCAGATATAATTCCACTATAAAAAGTCTTCTTAACAGTATGATCACGGTAAGTGATAATGAGGCTTATAATCAGCTGGTAAGATATAACAGCAGATCAAGAAGTTTTGTCAGCGGCACAAAGACAGTAAACCAGTATCTTAAGAAAAATGGTTATACAAAGACCGGCTGTCACAGCAGTCTTCATCCATCTGCTTCGGCATTTACAAGTGACGGACAAAGAAATATCGCTTCCGCAAAAGACTGCGGAGTGCTTTTGGAACGTATTTACAAAGGAACCTGTGTTTCATCGAAATATTCCAGAGAAATGAAGAATCTTTTGCTGAGACAGACTCGCAGATGGAAGATACCGGCAGGAGTTCCGGCAGGAGTCCGTGTTGCAAATAAAACAGGGGAGACTTCCAGTGTACAGCATGATATGGCAATTGTTTACGGTAAAAAGACAGATTACATTATCTGTGTATTTTCTTCTACTGGAAATGAAGGTTATGCGGTTCCGAGAATACGGAATATTTCCAGAACCGTTTATAATTATCTGAATAAGTAAGAACAGGGGATAAGTCAATGCATTTTTCAGCAGGATTTAAAAACAGAAGAGAGAAAACAGCTGCCGCTATTGGTTTAAATGTACTGGCTATGGCGGTGCTTGTTCTGATTATGCGTCCGTCCTTTGAGACAAATGATGATATTGTCTTTGCAGAGTTTGGAAGTGGACTGAGAGGTGTGAAAACTCCTCACCTTGTATTCCAGAATTATTTTCTTGGAATCATCTATCGGATTTTATATGAGATTACAGGAAGACTGCCATGGTATACGATAGTTCAGTATGCTGTATTGCTGGCGGCTTTCAGTGCAGTGACTTATGTGCTTATAAACAGGCTGGAAGGATATTCCGGCCTGTATCTGTCTGTAGTTCTGCTCTGTGTATTTGGATATGAGGGTTATATTCATATCCAGTTTACCAAGACTGCCGGAATTGCAGCAGCGGCAGCGGTCTTTCTTTTATTTCATGTGATCACTTCTGAGAAATTCTGTATCTGGGAATTTCTTGTGGGGATCCTGCTGGGGATTTTTGGTTTTATGTATCGGGAAGACCAGTTTTTTGCAAGTTCGGCGTTGATGGCAGGGATTGGTGTTTATTTTCTTCTGACTCTGAAAAAGTATTTTCCCGAAAAAACAGGAAAAAGATTAGGAATATGCGTGGGAACGTTTGGATGTCTGCTTCTGGCTGTTTTTGCAGCAGACAGAGCGGATGCCTTTATGTACAGGAGTCCTCAGTGGCAGGAGTATCAGGAGTTTAATCGTATGAGATCCAGACTTCTGGATTACGGATTTCCGGACTATGATACAAACAGGACGCTTTATAAGGAACTGGGAATCAGTGAAGAAGCATTACAGTTGTATAAAACCTGGAACTTTAATGATCCGGAAAAATTTACTGCAGAAGTTATGGAAAAGCTGGTGGAGCAAAAACCGGAAAGAAATGTTTCCGGATCTCAGATGCTGCATTTTATAAAAAGATTTCCGGGAGATGCTGGGAAACTGACAGCCGCTTATGTGGCACTGCTGATCTTTATATTATGGCTGCTTTTTGGGAAAAAGAATGCAGCAGGTATTGTTTCACTTTTGACAGAAATATTTATTTTGGCAGGAGTTTATTTTTATTTATATTTCCAGGGCAGATATATGGTGAACCGGGTGGATGTGGGACTGTGGTTCAGTGTATGTCTCACAATGCTGTGGATTTTTGGGGAATCCCTGAGAAGCAGAAGAGGAATTGCTGATTCTGCCGGGGTTATTTTATGTATCATTGGAATTCTTGCCAGTCAGAGTTTCTGGCATACAGATTATAGAATTGCTACGACAGAAATCCCTAAAGCCCGGATAAGTCAGAGAGCGGTCCTGGAAACTATCGGAACAGATAAAGATCATGTATATCTGGCAAAAAGCGGTACAGTGTCAGAAATTGTCTGCTATGGACCTTTTGACCGAATGCCGGAGAATCTCCTGGATAATCTTTACTGGTTTGGAGGATGGGAGTGCCGTACTCCGGGATTTATAAAAGAAATGAAAGAGCACGGAATTGTAAATCCATACAAGGATATGATAGGAAATGAAAACGTATATCTGATCGATGACAACATAGATCTGATGGTTGAATATATCCGTCAGAATTATGATGCACATGCAGAAGCTGTATTTGTCAGGACTCTGGGAAATGTGGATCTGTATCAGATTAAATAAATGTTACTGTTCACTTTGTTTATAGCAACAAATAAATCTCAATGATTTCATTGCATTTCTCTGTGGGATGAGGTATGCTAGAAAAGCATATATTTTCAGGAGAGAGGAAAGACAATGGAAAAAAAGAGAGGAAGTTTTACTGACAAGCTGGGCTTTGTCCTGGCAGCTGCAGGCTCGGCAGTGGGTCTGGGTAACTTATGGAGGTTTCCGTATCTTGCGGCAAAACACGGAGGCGGAATTTTCCTGCTGATCTACTTGATACTTGCAGTTACCTTTGGATTTGCCCTGATGGTTACAGAAATTGCACTTGGACGAAAGACAAGACTAAGCGCGGTAGGTGCATATCCGGCGCTTGATAAAAGATTTAAGTTTTTGGGATATCTGTCCAGTGTGATTCCGTTTTTGATCACACCTTATTACTGCGTGATCGGCGGATGGGTACTGAAATATCTGGTAGTATTTCTTACCGGCCAGGTATCCAGTGCAGCTACAGATGAATTTTTTACAGGCTACATTGCACAGCCGGCGGCTCCGGTTATTTTCTTTGTTATTTACGTAACAGTTGGAATGGTAGCAGTGCTCCTTGGAGTGGAAGGCGGAATTGAGAAGGCAAGTAAGTTCATGATGCCGGTTCTTGTAGTGATGACTATTTTTATTTCTGTATTCAGTCTGATGCAGCCGGGAGCAATGGAAGGCCTTCGTTATTACCTGCTTCCTGATTTTTCAAGATTCAGTGCGACTACTGTTATGGCAGCTATGGGACAGCTGTTTTATTCTATGTCTCTTGCCATGGGAATTATGATCACTTATGGTTCCTATATGAAAAAAGAGACAAATCTGGAGAAATCTGTTCGTCAGATTGAGATTTTTGACACAGGAATTGCTTTTATGGCAGGTCTTATGATTATTCCGGCTGTATTTGCTTTTTCCGGCGGAAGTGAAGAAGCCCTTGGAAAAGGTCCAAGTCTGATGTTTATCACATTACCAAAAGTATTTGACAACATGAAGTTTGGTACACTGGTAGGTGCAGCTTTCTTCCTGCTGGTATTGTTTGCGGCACTGACTTCTTCTATTTCACTGACAGAGACTCTGGTTTCTATCGTAGTAGATAAGTTTAAATTCAGCAGAAAAAAAGCCTGCGGAGTTGTCTATGCATGGCTTCTTGCACTGGGAATCCCGGTTTCTCTGGGATTTGGAATCTGGAGCTTTATCAAGCCTCTTGGAATGAGTCTTCTGGATTTCTTTGATTTTACCAGCAACAGTGTGCTGATGCCGATTGCTGCTATCGGTACCTGTATCTTTGTAGGTTTTGTGATCAAGCCAAAGACACTTATTGAAGAGGTAGAGGTAAACGGCAAGTTTAAGATGAAAAAGTTTTATTCCATTATGATCAAATATATTGCTCCGGTATGTCTGGTGGCAATCCTGATCTTTGCCGTAATGGAGGCCCTGGGAATGATCACCGTATAGGGGATTCGGAGCTAAAAATAACGAAAAATAAAAAAATTGAAATTTTTTGAAAAAAATTTAAAAATCCTATTGACTTTTACTGTAACATGAGTTATTATAATCAAGCAGTCGCGAGAGAGCGGCTGGTCAATAGGAAATGCAGGAGTGGCGGAATTGGCAGACGCGCAGGCTTCAGGTGCCTGTGGTCGCAAGATCGTGTGGGTTCAAGTCCCATCTCCTGCATTATTTTTTTATATCGGGAAGCCCCTAGTTCAGCTGGGTTTCCCGATTTTTTACTATTCTTATTTTCTGAAAATTCCACAAGAATTATTTTAAGCAAAACTTAATTTTTTTTAGTGTCAGTTTGTGTTGAAAAACAAAATCGCTTGTGATACAATCTTGAAGATTTAGGATAAAACAAGAGAAAGGGAGATTGTATGAAAGCATTTCTGATATTAGAAGATGGCCATGTATTTACAGGAACAAGTATTGGCTCTACAAGGGAAGTTATCAGTGAGATCGTTTTTAACACTTCCATGGCAGGTTACCTGGAAGTCATGTCAGACCCAACTTATCTGGGACAGGCAGTTTGTATGACATATCCGTTAATTGGAAACTACGGAATCTGTTATGAAGACCAGGAATCCAGAAGCACATGGGTTGACGGAGTGATCGTCCGTGAATTATCTCGTATCCCAAGCAACTTCAGATGCGTGGACACAATCCAGCATTTCTTAACAAAACATGATATTCCAGGTATTGCCGGAATTGATACCAGAGCCCTGACCAGAATTTTACGTGAAAAAGGTACCATGAACGGTATGATTACTGTTGAGGAAAATTATGATCTGAACACAATCATCCCACGTTTAAAAGCATATAAAAAAGAAAATGCTGTAGAAACAGTCAGCTGTCGCGAAAAGAAGCTTGTAAAAGGCAATGGAGCAAAGGTTGCACTGATGGACTTTGGAGTAAGAAAAAGTCTTGTGGAGGCTCTTACACAGAGAGGATGCCAGGTAACAGTATATCCAGCACAGACTTCCGTAGAAACAATTCTGAAAGATGCTCCGGATGGAGTCCTTCTCAGCAATGGTCCTGGGGATCCGAAAGCAAATCCTTCTATTATAGAAGAAATAAAGAAACTTTATGAATCTGAAATTCCTGTTATGGGAATTGGTCTTGGACATCAGCTTATGGCTCTTGCTGCAGGCGGAGATACCCGTAAGATGAAATGCGGACACAGGGGAAGCAATTATCCGGTAAAAGGACTGGAGACAGGAATGACGTATATTTCTTCTCAGAGTCATGGATATGAAGTAGATGCGACTGTACTGGAAGAGAAGAATATTGCGAAAGCTTCTTTTGTAAATGTAAACGATGGCACAAATGAAGGTCTGGATTATATCGGAAAGAAAATCTTTACTGTTCAGTTCCAGCCGGCAGCCAGCGAAGGTGTACAGTATACAAGTTTCTTATACAATAAATTTGTGGAAATGATGGGAGGGAATAAATAATGCCAAAGATAAAAGACATTAAAAAAGTACTTGTTATTGGTTCCGGTCCGATCATTATTGGTCAGGCTGCAGAGTTTGACTATGCGGGAACACAGGCATGCCGTGCTCTCAAGGAAGAGGGAATCGAAGTTGTACTTCTGAACTCCAATCCAGCTACCATCATGACTGATAAAGATATGGCTGACAGAGTATATATTGAGCCTCTGACAGTTGAAGTTGTGGAACAGCTGATCATCAAGGAAAAACCGGACAGCGTTCTTCCTACGCTTGGCGGACAGGCAGGTCTGAATCTTGCCATGGAGCTTGCCGAAAGCGGATTTTTGAAGGAACATAATGTTCGCCTGATCGGTACAACTCCAGATACTATTAAGAGAGCTGAGGATCGTCAGGCATTTAAAGATACCATGGAAAAGATCAACGAGCCGATTGCAGCGTCTAAAGTGGTAACAACTGTTGAAGACGGCGTGGCGTTTACTAATACCATTGGCTATCCGGTTGTTCTTCGTCCGGCATATACACTTGGCGGCAGCGGCGGAGGTATTGCATACAGCGAGCCAGAACTGAGAGAAATCCTTGAAAATGGTCTTCGTCTTTCCCGTGTAGGAGAGGTTCTTGTTGAGAGATGTATTTCCGGATGGAAAGAGATTGAATATGAAGTGATCCGTGACCGTGCAGGAAACTGTATTACAGTCTGCAACATGGAAAATGTTGACCCGGTTGGCGTGCACACAGGAGACTCCATCGTAGTAGCTCCTACTCAGACTCTTGGTGCAAAAGAATGCGATATGCTTCGTACTTCTGCCCTGAACATTATTACAGAGCTGGGTATTACCGGAGGATGTAACGTACAGTTTGCTCTTCATCCGGAAAGCTTTGAATATTGTGTTATTGAGGTAAACCCGCGTCTGAGCCGTTCCTCCGCACTTGCAAGTAAGGCGACAGGATATCCGATCGCAAAGGTAGCATCCAAGATCGCGCTGGGTTATAATCTGGATGAAATTCCAAATGCTGTTACAGGAAACACATTTGCAAGCTTTGAGCCAACAATCGACTACTGCGTAGTAAAGGTTCCGAGACTTCCGTTTGATAAATTTATCACAGCAAAAAGAACTCTGACTACTCAGATGAAAGCAACCGGTGAGGTTATGAGTATCTGTACCAGCTTTGAGGGTGCTTTAATGAAAGCGCTCCGTTCTCTGGAACAGCATGTGGACTGTTTGCAGTCCTACGACTTCAGCGCACTGACAGAAGAGGAGCTTCTGGAAGAGCTGAAGATTGTGGATGACCGCCGTATCTGGAAGATCGCAGAAGCGATCCGCAAGGGCATTCCGCAGGATTCTATTTATGATATCACAAAGATCGACCGCTGGTTTATTGACAAGATCGCAGTGATCGTTGAGATGGAAGATGCTTTACAGCATCAGGAACTGAATGAAGAGCTTCTTCTGGAAGCAAAACGTATGGAGTTCCCGGATAATGTGATCGCGCGTATGACTGGAAAATCAGAGGATGAGATCAAAGCTATGCGCCAGGAATATGGCATCAAAGCAGCATATAAGCTGGTAGATACCTGTGCCGGCGAGTTTGAGGCAGCGACCCCATATTATTATTCCGTATATGGCGATAAAGAAACAGAAAATGAAGCAGTAGCTACACCAGATAAGAAAAAAGTCCTGGTACTTGGTTCCGGTCCGATCCGTATCGGTCAGGGTATCGAGTTTGACTTCTGCTCTGTACACTGTACATGGGCATTTGCAAAAGAGGGCTATGAGACTATCATTATCAATAACAACCCGGAGACAGTCAGCACAGACTTTGATATTGCCGATAAGCTGTACTTTGAGCCACTGACTCCTGAGGATGTAGAAAATATTGTAAATATCGAAAAACCAGACGGAGCCGTTGTGCAGTTCGGCGGTCAGACAGCCATCAAGCTGACAGAGGCTCTTATAAAGATGGGAGTTAAGATTCTTGGTACTTCTGCAGAAGATGTAGATGCGGCAGAAGACCGTGAGCTTTTTGACGGAATCCTTGAGCAGTGCCAGATCCCGAGACCAAAGGGAGATACAGTATTTACTGCAGAAGAAGCAAAAGAAGTTGCCAACAGACTGGGTTATCCGGTACTGGTACGTCCTTCCTATGTTCTTGGCGGACAGGGTATGAGAATTGCAGTCAGTGATGAGGATGTGGAGGAATATATCGGCATTATCAATCAGATTGCACAGGATCATCCGATCCTTGTAGATAAATACCTTATGGGTAAAGAGATTGAGGTAGATGCGGTATGTGATGGTGAAGATATCCTGATTCCTGGTATTATGGAGCATATTGAGCGTGCAGGTATTCATTCTGGTGACAGTATTTCTGTATATCCGGCACAGACTATCAGTGAAAAAGCAAAGGAGACTATTGCAGAATATACACGTCGTCTGGCAAAAGCACTTCATGTAGTAGGAATGATCAACATTCAGTTTATCGTCTGCGGTGAAGATGTATATGTGATCGAGGTAAATCCTCGTTCCAGCCGTACCGTTCCTTATATCAGCAAGGTGACAGGCATTCCGATCGTCCCGCTGGCTACAAAGGTTATTCTGGGCTACAAGCTGAAGGATATGGGATATGAGCCGGGACTTCAGGCAGAGGCCAAGCATATTGCTATCAAGATGCCTGTATTCTCCTTTGAGAAGATCCGTGGAGCAGATATCAGCCTTGGACCGGAAATGAAATCTACCGGTGAGTGTCTTGGTATTGCAGAAACATTTAACGAAGCTCTTTATAAAGCATTTATCGGAGCTGGCATCAAACTTCCGAAGCACCGCAATATGATCATCACTGTAAAAGAAGAGGATCATCAGGAAGTAGTTCCAATTGCAAAACGTTTTGAGGCTCTTGGATATCGTATCTATGCTACAAGAGGAACAGCCAAGGTTCTGAAAGAAAACGGAATTAAAGCAATCCGTACCAACAAGCTGGAACAGCCGGCGCCTAACCTTATGGACCTGATCCTCGGACATAAGATAGATGTGGTTATTGATACTCCGCCTCAGGGTGTTGAGCATCAGAAAGACGGTTTTGTGATCCGCAGAAACGCAATTGAGACAGGAGTCAATGTACTGACCAGTCTGGATACAGCAGAGGCATTGGTAACAAGCCTTGAAAATACTGATCTGAACAATCTGACACTGATTGATATTGCCACGATTGACAACAGATAATTAAGATACCGGGGGAATTGCTGAAAAAGCAGTTCCTCCGGTTTTTTTCTTTACGACAAAGTAAATCTGTAATATACTTATGGTAGTTTAAAGAAAGAAAGGAAATCAAAATGAATATCATCGAATTTTTTAAAGCGGTTTTCCTTGGTATTGTAGAGGGAATCACAGAATGGCTTCCCATCAGCAGTACCGGACACATGATACTTGTTGACGAATTTATCAAACTGGATGTTTCCCACGAATTTAAGGATTTTTTTCTGGTGGTGATCCAGCTGGGAGCCATACTTGCTGTGGTGGTGCTTTACTGGAATAAGCTGTGGCCATTTTATATCAGGCCTGTTTCAAAAAAAACGCAGATGGCTATTTCAAAGCAGCCGGCTGCAGTACGGGGACTTATGACTTTTATAGAAAAGTTCTGTGATAAGGATAAATGGATGCTCTGGTTTAAGATCCTGGTTGCCTGCCTTCCGACTATTGTGATCGCACTTCCCTTTAACGATGTGATAGAAGAAAAGTTTAACAATTATGTGGTTGTTGCCATTGCACTGATCGTTTATGGTGTAATCTTTATTTTTATTGAGAATTATAATAAAAAAAGACGTCCAATCTGCAGATCACTTCAGGACATGAGCTTTAAAACAGCCTTTTTGATTGGTGTATTTCAGGTCCTTTCCGTGATTCCGGGAACTTCCAGATCAGGTTCTACTATTATTGGAGGAATTCTGGTAGGAACCTCCAGAACAGTTGCTGCAGAATTTACCTTTTTCCTTGCAATTCCTGTTATGGTGGGAGCAAGTCTTCTGAAACTGGTGAAATTTGGTTTTGCATTTACAGCAAGTGAGGTAATGATTCTGATCACCGGTATGGTAGTGGCGTTTATTGTATCAATTCTTGCTATTAAATTTCTGATGGGCTATATCAAAAAACATGATTTCAAAGCGTTTGGATGGTACAGGATCGTGCTGGGTATTCTTGTGCTGGGATACTTTTTCGGAAAAAATCTTCTGGCATAAGAACAGATAATATTTTTTTGGGGGAAAAGCAGGCTGACTGAAAATAAGCAAACAGCAGCTGAAAATGGAGGTACATACTTATGGGAAAATACGTAATGGCAATGGATCAGGGAACGACCAGTTCCCGCTGTATCCTGTTTGATAAGGCAGGAAATATATGCAGTCTGGCGCAAAAGGAGTTTGCGCAGTATTATCCGAAACCAGGATGGGTAGAACATGATCCGCATGAAATCTGGTCTTCTCAGATGGCAGTAGCTATAGAGGCTATGGGACGTATTGGTGCAGATGCCGGAGATATTGCAGCGATCGGTATTACAAACCAAAGGGAAACTACAATTGTCTGGGACAAAAGAACAGGAAATCCTGTGTATCCGGCAATTGTCTGGCAGTGCCGTCGTACCGCAGATATGATAGAAGAACTGAAAAAAGATGGGTTTGCAGACAAAATCAGAGAAAAAACAGGATTGATCCCTGATGCATATTTTTCCGGTACCAAGATTAAATGGATTCTGGATTATGTAGATGGGGCAAGAGATGCAGCAGAAAGAGGGGAACTGCTTTTCGGAACAGTAGATACCTGGTTGATATGGAAACTTACCAAGGGTCAGGTTCATGTTACAGATTATACAAACGCTTCCCGTACAATGTTATTTGACATCCACAAAAGACAATGGGACGAAGAAATTCTGGAAAGACTTCAGATTCCGCGGTCCATGATGCCGGAGGTGAAACCCAGCAGCTGTATTTATGGATATACCAATGAAAATCTGATTGGCGGCAGGATCCCTATTTCCGGTGCAGCAGGCGATCAGCAGGCCGCTCTGTTTGGTCAGTGCTGTTTCCGGGCAGGAGATGTGAAAAATACATACGGAACAGGATGTTTTCTTCTGATGCATACAGGAGATAAGGCGGTAAGATCAGAAAACGGACTTTTGACTACGATTGCAGTAAATCCAGACGGAACTCCAGGGTATGCTCTGGAAGGAAGTGTGTTTGTAGCAGGTGCAGCAATCCAGTGGCTCAGAGACGAGGTGAAGATTCTGGACAGTGCCCCGGAATCTGAATTTTACTGCCTTTCAGTGCCTGATACAAATGGAGTTTATGTAGTTCCGGCTTTTACCGGATTAGGAGCACCTTACTGGGATCAATATGCCAGAGGTGCGATTCTGGGACTTACCAGAGGTGCTGGCAAGGCACATCTGATACGGGCTACCGTAGAATCTCTCGCATATCAGGTGACAGATGTAATCCAGGCTATGGAAAGAGATTCCGACATGAAATTAAATTCTCTTCGGGTAGATGGAGGGGCAAGCGCCAATAACTTTTTGATGCAGTTTCAGTCAGATATTCTGGATGCACAGGTGGTACGTCCAAGCTGCATTGAGACAACAGCTCTGGGAGCAGCATATTTGGCAGGTCTTGCAGTAGGCTTTTGGAAAGATGCGGCTGAGATAGAGAAAAACTGGAAACAGGAAAAATTATTTTCTCCGTCAATTACAGAAGAAAACAGAAAGAAGCTTCTGAAGGGATGGAAAAAAGCGGTTGCCTGTACCTTCCTGTGGGAGAAGGACGAAATATGAGTTTAATGGATCCTTTGGTGACGGATCCGGAAAGGCAGGTTGAATCAACATGAAAAATTCTATGAAAATGTTATTGACAGTAAGTACAGCAGTAGCTCTGACTTTTTCGGGATGCGGTAAATCCTCTGAGCCAGAGGCGGAACCGACAGTACCAGCTGCGACTCCTACAGCAGTTCCTACAGCAGTTCCGGCAACAGCGACACCGGCTCCTACATCTACCCCGGCCCCTCGTTCAATTGGAGAAAAGAATTCAAAATCAAAATATGTATATCTGACAAACAACCTTAGCACAAAGATCCGGGAATTTTATCTGATGGTATCAGGTGAGGATGAATGGGGAGAAAATCTGATTCCTTCTGAGACATCTATAAAAAAATCAGAACAGGTACAACTGTTTTATACACCTGAATCAGACAGTCATGAAGGGGAAACTGTTTCCGAAGATGAAACTGCAGACAGCGAGAATCTTTATGATATGAAAATCGTAACTGCGGATGGAGATATTTATGAAATTTACAGCATAGAATTAGGCGATATGGAAAAAGCAGCCCTGACTTATGACCAGGATATGGGAGTCGCTTATCTTCGCTATATGAGCCTGACCGATAAAAAGGAAAAAGATACAAAAGAGAATTCTCAGCAGACAGAGGCATCTGACGATTATTCAGAGGAAGATGCTTCGGATGATGAAAGCTACGACAATGGAAGCAGTGATGACGGAAGCGCTGATGACGGAAGCAGTGACGATGGAAGTTCCGGTAATGGAAGCAGTGACGATGGAAGCAGCGATGATGGAAGCGGCGATGATGAAAGCGGTGACGATGGAAGTTCTGATGATGGAAGCAGTGATGACGGAGGGTCTGATGATGGAAGCTCCGATGACGGAAATTACGACGACGGTAACGATGATGGTATGGTAGATGCCGGCGGCGGAAGTGATGATGGATATTATGATACGACAGAGTAACCACTGTAAATAAATCTGAATTTATGAAAAAAGTTCGTATGTTTATGTGATTGTAAAAATGACACATAGAGCATACGAACTTTTTTAGAAGAGACAGAATTATAGATACAACAATTCTCCTGTACGGTCGGAATTGCATCCTGATTGAAAATCCAGAACTGTCTTGAATTCTCTGGAGCGTACAATGTCGATCAGAGCAGAAAAACCTGGCTTGTTTATGGAATCTTTTTCCATTACAAGGAACATGGGAAGCTTTTTAACTGGAATAAAATCCATATTTTTTAATTGAAAAGCAACAGCCCCTGAACCAAATGCGGTATCTGCCTGTTGGCTGATTACTGCGTTTGCAGTAGACAGATCGGATACATGTTCTTTCTGATAACCATTGATTCTGTCTGCAGAAATATTTAATTCTTTTAGAAGGATGTCCAGATACATTCTCCCTGTACTTCCCTTTTCTCTGTTGGCAAAAATAATCTCCGGCTGAATCAGATCTTTGGCAGAAAAGATGTCCCGGGGATTCTCTTTTTGGACATAAAATCCCAGATCGTATTCATAGAGAAGAAGAGCAGCTGTGGAAATTCCGGGAAGAAGGGCGGGAATATGTTCTGGAAGGATTCCGGCGGTGGTGGCATGGACTTTTTTAAAGTAAAGAGAATAAAGTCCGTTGTAAGTATTCAGATGGGAGTGCAGTACCGGAAGTCCGGAAGGATGCACAGACATCTGTTCAATCAGATATTCCAGAGCTGGTGAGGTCTGTCCGCTGATGATGAGTCCGTTGGAATAAAGCAGATAATCCCTTTTTAAAAGAGAGCTTTCCGGCTGAAATCCAGGGAATGAGATGGACGACTCCTGCGGAGAAGCGCTTCCTTTCTGAAAATACCGGGAAAGCTGTTCCTCACTGATACGCAGCTGTTTACCGATTTTGGAGGACTCCAGTTCTCCTCGTTTAATCAGTTCATAGACGGTAGTTTTTTTTATTTTGAGACGCTCAGCCACTTCCTGTGCCGTGTATAATTTATTCATCAATTCCTACCATGACATTAGTAGCTTTGATCACTGCATAGGCATCAGAACCGACTTCGAGACCAAGTTCTTCTACTGCTGCGCAGGAAATGGTGGCAACAATGATATTTCCACCGCCTATATCAATGGAAACAATAGAATTTACAGCTCCGTTGTTGATGCTGACGACTTTTCCTTTTAACTGATTTCTTGCACTTAATTTCATGACTTTTCTCCTTGTTTTTGATAATTTTTAAAAAATTTAATTATTTCTTTCCTCACTATATCATAGATGAAATAAATTGACAAGAAGTGTAGTCTGATATAAAATGAATAAAACATAACAAAACAGAGCTAAAATAAACAAAGGAGAAGGCAAATGAAGAAAAAACTGGCGGTTATTGCACTTGCAGGGATGATGGCAGCAGGATTTACAACAGGAAATGTACAGGCAGCAGAGCCAGGCGGAGAGCTTTATGTTTTTATTGCAGCCAGCCTTGCCAATGCAATGGAGGAAATTCAGAAGGATTTTAATCAAAAATATCCGGATGTGGAAATTTTTTATAATGCAGATAGTTCCGGTACGCTTCAGAAACAGATTGAGGAAGGCTCCAGATGTGATATCTTTTTCTCGGCAGCAACGAAACAGATGGATGCGCTTGTTGAAGAACAGCTGGCAAAGGAGGATTCTGTGGAAGACCTTCTGGAAAACAAGGTAGTGCTGATCAAGCTGAAGGATGCTGAAACTAAGGTGACAGGTTTTGAGAATATCACGGAAGCTGAAAATCTGGCTCTTGCAGGGGAAGATGTTCCTGTGGGACAGTATGCCAGAGAAATTTTTACCAATCTTGGAATCATGGATCAGGTAGAAAAAATGGAGATCAATGAGGGCAAAAATGTAACGGAGGTTCTGGCAGCAATTACACAGGGAAGCAATGAGGTCGGGGTCGTATATGCCACAGATGCCGCTTCTGTTGCCGATCAGGTGGATATCATTGCGGAGGCTCCGGCAGAAGCTCTTGAAACTCCGGTTCTATATCCGGTGGGACTTACAGAAGATCAGGAGGCGTCTTCGGCAGAACAGGAGGCGGCAGAAGTGTTTCTTGAGTATCTCCAGACAGAAGAGGCTATGAAAGTTTTTGAGGAGTATGGATTCAGTCCTTACACTGAGGAAAAGGAAGAGGCTGCCGCAGAGGAAAATACAGAAGAGAAAGCAGCGGAATAAACGGAGAAAGCTATGGGAGAGTTTATGCAGGAGATTAACTGGTCTCCTCTGTGGATTTCCCTGAAAACAGGCGCGGTGGCTACGGCCATCGCGTTCTTTCTGGGAATCTGGTGTGCCAGAAAAATCATGAAAATGAAACCGGTATCCAGGGCAGTGCTGGATGGTGTCTTAACGATGCCTCTGGTTCTTCCGCCTACAGTTGCCGGTTTTTTTCTGCTGATCATTTTCAGTCTCAGAAGACCTTTTGGAAAATTTCTTCTGGAGAATTTTGATTTTAAGATTGTGCAGACCTGGAAAGGCTGTGTGGTGGCAGCTGCAGTGATCGCCTTTCCTCTGATGTACCGAAATGCAAGGGCTGCCTTTGAACAGGTGGATGTAAATCTGATACATGCAGGTCAGACTCTTGGAATGAGTGACCGTAAGATATTCTGGAAAGTGATCATGCCCACAGCGGCTCCGGGGATCGCATCCGGCACAGTGCTGGCTTTTGCCAGAGCCATTGGGGAATACGGAGCTACATCTATGCTTGCAGGAAACATTCTGGGCAAGACCAGAACGGTTTCCGTTGCCATTGCCGCAGAAACCGCGGCAGGAAATTACGATGTGGCAGGCTTCTGGGTGGTGGTGATCGTTGCATTGTCTTTTGTGATCGTGGCGTTGATTAATATTGTATCCGGAAGAGGAATGAAGAGCAGAAGATGGATCTGAAAACAGACAAGAGGAAAAAAGAATATGTCCATTTATGTAAATATAGAAAAGAAATTCAAAGGCTTTTCCCTGCAGGTGAAGTTTAATACAGAAAGTGCATCGACAGGTATTCTTGGAGCTTCCGGAAGCGGAAAGAGCATGACGCTCCGCTGTATTGCCGGAATTGAGACTCCGGATCGAGGCGAAATCCTGGTCAATGGAAAAACACTTTTTGATTCAGAGAAAAATATCAATCTGAAGCCCCAGCAGCGTCATGTGGGATATCTGTTCCAGAATTATGCGCTTTTTCCGACCATGACGGTTTATGAAAATATAGGCTGCGGCTTTCGCGGCGAAAAAAAACTCCGGGATGAAAGAGTTCGGGATTTTATCAGCAGATACCATCTGAAAGGACTGGAAAAACACCTTCCTTCTCAGCTTTCCGGAGGACAGCAGCAGAGAGTGGCTCTGGCAAGAATGATGATCGGCGAACCGGAGGTAATCCTTTTGGACGAGCCATTTTCTGCCTTGGACGGGTTCCTGAAAGATGTACTCCAGAGAGATATGCAGGATTTTCTGCAGGAATATCAGGGAGACATGCTTATGGTGACTCACAGCCGCGATGAGGCTTTCCGCTTCTGCAGGGAGCTTATGCTTTTGAAAGAGGGAAAGACATTGACTTTCGGAAAGACCAGGGAGCTTTTTGAACAGCCGGGACTTGTAGAGGCAGCCCGGCTTACGGGGTGCAAGAACTTTTCCAGAATTGAAAAACTGGGATCCCGGTATCTTTTTGCCCTGGACTGGGGGATCTCACTCAGGACGGAGAAGGAAATCCCTGAAGAAGCTTCTTATGTGGCAATCCGTGGACACTGGATTCAGGGAAGGGATTCAGATGGAGAAAACTGCATTCCGTTCCAGCCGGCAGAATATGTGGAAAATACATTTGAGCATCAGTATCTTGTTCAGACACCCGGAATGGATAAGGACACGGTGCTGTGGTGGATGCGTCCAAAAAACAGCTTCCGGGAGACAGAAGAGCGACAGCTGCCGGAGTATCTGTATCTGCCTCCGGAGCATCTGATGCTTCTGAAATAATGTACATTAAGAAGATTTGAAATGATCCGGCCGGAGCGTCAGCTCCGGCCATTTTTATGACAGGGTCGCATATTTGTTGGCTTGATGCTGTGAGCGGAGTGAATAGTAATAGTTAAAGATCATGGAATTTCAATATAGTATGTTTTTCTTTATATTTTGAGATACTTGATTTATAATAAAAATATAAAAAGCTGCAGGGGCGGGAGGCTGCAGATAATAACTTTACAAAAGATAAGAATTTTCGGAATTTTCCGGAATAACATATACAATCTGATAACATCTCTTAAAATACATAAGACAAAACCTGAAAGATAGCAATGAGAATTACATAAAGAAAGGAAAGTCTTATGGAAAACAGCACCATTTTTGATGATGTGTTCCGGACGATGCTGGAAAAGATGCCGCAGCTGGCAATTCCGCTGATTAATGAAGTCTTTGGTACTTTCTATCCGGAGGATATTGAGATCATACAAAAGAGAAATGAACATCAGACACAAAACGGCAGGGTGATCACAGACTCCCATCTGCTGATCGCAGACCGGATCTATCATATAGAATGTCAGAGTACCGACGATTCTACTATGGTGATCCGGATGATCGAATATGATTTTGCGATCAGTCTGGAAAATGTGCAGAAGGAAAATGGCAGATATCGGATGTATTTTCCGCAGTCCTGCGTACTGTATTTGCGGGGCATAAAAAAGAGGGATACGATATCTGTAGAGATTGTGATGCCAAATGGTGATACAGTGGAATACACAGTCCCTGTTGTACAGGTACAGGAGTTTACCTGTGATGATATGCTGCAGAAGCATTTGCTGTTTTTGCTGCCGTACCATGTAATAAAATACGAACAGGAAAAAGGACTGGACACGGACAGCGAGAAATGGAAGGAACTTTTAGATGAGTATGCAAAAATCGAGAAGTATCTGGAGAAAAATTTTCTTGAGAAAGGAAATGAAAAAGCATATCGGGATATGGTTGAGCTGATCATCCGGATCGCAGATTATGTGTTCAGAGACAAAGAAAAAGTAAAGAAAGGATTTGGTGATGTAATGGGCGGAAAGGTATTGGAACTGGAATCAGATAAGCTGATCCAGAGGGGAATTGAACAGGGCCTGGAACAGGGTCTGGAAAAAGGAATCCAGCAGGGCATTGCCATGGAACGAAAAAATACAGAGCTTGTACGTCGCAAGGCAGAGGAGGCAGAGGAGGAGATTCAACGTTTGAAGAAGCTTTTGGAAGAACAAAATAATAAACAGTGACTGCGAGAAGAAAAATGACAGGTATACACTTAATATCAAGTAAGAGATATTAAGTGTATTGTGTAATACTCATGTATAAGTAAGCTCCTGGATAAGAGAGATAAATCTTGCATCCAGGAGCTTTTGGTAATGCTTTTAATATTTGGTAAAATTTTTGATTAAAAAGATATAGAGATGAGCTTTATGGCTCAGAAAAACAAAGGTGAAATTTGATACAGAAAGCGCATCAACCAGGATACTGGGCTCAGGGGATAGATACAGAGGGAGAAAACTGTATTTTGTTCCGGCTGACAGAAAGGCAGCAGACGGAGTATTTTTATCTGGAGCTGAAGCGTATGACGCTTCTGAAATAATTAAGATTATAGCTCAATACATATTGACAAGTTTTGTTTTTTTGTTGTACTATAATGATGTAGTATACAATATAGTGAGGAAAGAAGAAAATGAAATATAATTTATCAGAAGCAGAGTATGAGATCATGAAATTCATATGGGAACAGGGGGATAATATCAGTTTTAATGATATTATGGAATATACTCAGAAAAAAGGGCATACATGGAAAAAACAGACTGTGCAGACATTTTTGACGCGATTAATCGATAAGGGAGTATTAAAAGCTGAAAAAGTGGGAAACAAGCGATACTATTCACCGTCAACTACAGAAACAGAGCATATTTGTAAGTGGACACATGAATTTTTAAAAGCAGACTTTGGAGGATCATTGAAAAACTTTATGCTTGCATTTACAGGTGGAAATTCTCTGACAGAAGAAGAGGCCAGGGAACTGCATGAATTTCTGGACGAATAGAAAAGGAAGATGTCGGTGAACAATTTATTATTATTTATGTCTATAAGTGGAACTGTTGCGTTTGGAATGTATTTTCTGTGCAGGAACTTTCTTAAGGAAAAGCTGGCGCCTAGTTACAGATATATACTTTTAAAATTGGTTCTGTTGTTTTATCTGCTTCCTGTTCCTCTTTTAAGCAGTAATATCAGAAAGGCGATTGGAAGGCTGTATGGCAATGAAGCTTTGATAAATGGATATGCTTTTGGGAAAAACTATCGCCATTTAAGCAGAGGCAAGTTTTTTTATATGATAGATAAGCAAACAATGATACCTGATTACAGGGGCATATTTTGGATATGTGTCATTGTATGGGGAGGAATGTGTGCGCTTTATCTCGGGAATTTTGTTTATCACAAAATAAAATTAAAAAAAATAAGACAGTATGCAGTAGGGGAATGTGGTACAGTTATTCCTTATCTGAATAAAGAGTATGAGATGATTATGCATAAACACAGGGTTAGGATTGTGTTTATGCCAATGCACACAGAAGCTTTTACATATGGATTTTTTTCTTCTGTAATTGCTGTTCCTGTGGATTTAGACAGTGAATCGATATCATATGTTTTAAAGCATGAATTGACGCATATTAGGAGAAGAGATATTTGGATTAATTTTTTTGCATATTTAGCAGTAGCTATTCACTTTTATAATCCATTTATCTATCTGTTCTATAAAGAGATTATGAAAACAGCCGAACTGAGTTGTGATGAACAGACTTTGAAAAATGCGGACAGGGAAGAAAGGGTAAGATATGGACATATGCTGATAGAACAGGCATGCAGGCGGTCAAATAAGCATTTTATAATGGGATTTTCAAAGAAACAAAATAAAGAGATAAAGGAGCGTGTTTCTATGATTAAAACAAAACCAGTAAGGAAATGGTATCTGGCTGCAAGTTTGGCAGTGATTATTTTTCTGTCAGGAACAGTGCCGGTGCTGGGATATGTAATGCCGGAAGCTATCGAGGCAGATACTTATGAGAAGCAAGAGGTTGAGTATATAGAAATCGGAGAAATTGATACAGATTCTTTGGAAGATGAGAAAATGTTTCAAAGTATGGATGCTTATTTTATCACAGAAGGTAATAAGATAATACCTGAGGTTTCCGGTGACGGTATACAAAGGAGAGCGTGCCGTCATAAGTATGAGGCCGCAACACAAAAGATTCATACGAAATTTCAGGCAGGCGGATGCCGGGTAGATATATATTCTGTTAAGAGATGCACCAAATGTGGAGCGATAAAAGACAGGGTAAAAAGTAATTCTATTACATATGCAAAATGTATTCATAAAGGATAATGTTTAGTGGAAAATAGGTAGTCATTGAGAGTGACACCTATTTTTTTACTTGACAATACTACATTTTAGTAGTACTATAAAACTACGTAATAGTAGTACGAAGAAAGGAAGGATTGATAATAGAAATTTAGGATGTTCTATAGGTGAGTAGATTATGCCAAATCAGGAAAAATAATTAAGAAAGGGCCGGGATGGCTTGAATGTCTTTGTAGAGGCCAGCTTTACTCCTGGGGTGAAGACAAATACTACCAAGTATGGCTTGGTTAAAGGAAAATATGTCAGGAAAGTCACGATTAATTTGAAAGAAGGAACTTCATATAACAAATCAAAATCTACCACTACAGGAAATTTGATCAGGCTTTCTAAGAAGAACAATCCATTACAAAAATCTTATGGTTCCTGGAGATGGACTTATAAATAAGCGTTTGAAGGGCGGGGATAAATCCGCCCTTCTCATATAATGAGGAAGTTATTTTATGAAACAATTCATCATAAAATCCCGTATGTTTTTTCTCATCTGTTTCATGAGCACGGTGATTCTGACCCTGGCATGTAATGCAATGTTTCCGGATCCGGTAAAGGACTTTGGTCTGCTGTCCGATTCATATCTGACGGTTGAGTTTCAACAGGAACGTCCTGCAGTTGAGGATTTAAACATCTGGGCAGAGAAAAACCAATGTAAGTTGATGACAGGGTATGTGTTTTCAAACGGAAAGACCGCAGTTTTTGATAAAAAGCTGATGAAGTTCCTGGGGATTCATTCATCGGAATGGAAAGAAACCATGAAGGAGGAAAATGTGGCGATTGTAAATGCAGACGCACAGAGGCTATGTTATGACAGAGAGGGACAGACATTTCTTCCATTCAGGGGGACGGATTATCGTGTGATAGGTTTTTTTAATGAGAATAAAGCTGATCCGGAAAATCGAACAGATTACATTCTGAATCAAAATGCGGAAGCTGTGAAAAAAAGCAATTATTATACTTATGTTTTTCTGGATATGAAAAAAGGCTGCACTGCAGAGAAGCTGATTAAAAGCTTTCAGAATAATTTTTCATTTTCTGCCATATATCCATGGAGAGGCGGGCTGTCGGGAAGTCTTGATGCAAGACCGGCAGTGGCGCTGATTATAGCAGTCTGTGGATGCATTCTTTGCTTGAACTGTGCAGGTTATTCTGGGGCATGGATCCGTGCGCAGAAAAAAGAATTTGCTGTGCGCAGGCTGGTAGGAGCTTCAGAACGTCAGAATCATATTCTTTTGTTAAAACGATTTTCCGGGATATGGGCAGGAGCATATATATTGGGGATTATGGTTTCCGGTATTCTTTTGTATATTCTGAGTAAAATAGAAAATTTGCAGTCCACAAGACGGCTTTTGGGAATCTCACTGGATATGCGAGCAGCTGTTCTGGCGGGAAATGCTGTATTTTTAATAGGGTTTGCAGTAACGGAAATATGCAGACTGGGAGAAAAAAGAAGAGAGACTATGCTTGGTTTGCGGAGAGATAAAATATGAATTTCAGGACAAATATTAAGTTAAGTTTTGAACAGTGGAAATTTCGAAAATTACAGTTTATATTTCTGACAGTACAAATCATATTTTCTTTTTTACTGGTGTGTTTTATATTTCAGCAGTTTTTTTCAAATCGCCAGCTAATGTCTCAGATGCAAAAGTATATGGGAAAAGGGGATATCTATGTACTGTGGAACAATAATGAACCGGAATGGGAGCAGGAGTTGGAAAAAGATAAATATAACAGGAAATTTCGCGAATTAATAAATAAAGTCAGAACTACAAATGTGGATATCCTTGTTTTAAATAATGAATATGAAACCTCAATAAAAGAAAAAGTACAAATCTGCTGTATATTACACCGGATTTTTTTGACCGGTATGGAATTACCGGGGATTTTTCTGATAGAGAAATTCATAAATTGTTTTGTACGCAGTTTGTGGAGAACGTGGAAACTGAAAAAATTCTTCCGGCAATAGCAGGCGCTGATTTTCGGCATGAGTATAAAAAAGGTGATGTAATTCAGGGAGATAGCGAAGAACAGTACAGGATTGTGGGTTTTTTAAAAAAATGATCTTATTATGCAGTTCCAACCCAGTCAAGAAATCTGGAAAGTATGGATCATGCACTTCTCATGCCGGTCAGGGTGGATCTGTCGGACAATGTAAGTATAATGGAGTATCTGCGATACAGTCAGTTTGCTGTAAAAGACAGAAGTGAACTTCTGGGAATTGAAGATATGAACAGAGAACTGCATCTGATGGATTCATATTTTGTCAGCTACAGATCTCAGCTTCAGATCGTGCAGAATGATATTCTGGAATCAATGATATTATTCGGAGGTTTTGGCAGTGTGCTGTTTGTTTTTTCTATACTGGGGATTTGTGGGATGATTATTCAACTGATCCATGATTATCAATATGAGTATGGGGTGAATCTGCTTTGCGGCGCAGAAATAAAAGATATTTTTATCCGTCTTGTATTTCAGGTGAGTCTGCTCATAGTGACTGGTATTTGTATGGCATTTTTGATGGCGGGAAACAGTCCGGCATTTTGGAGCGTATTTCTTATGGCTGTTGCATGCCTGCTGATGCTGTATTTTTATAGTTGGAAAAAGCTCAATAGAGAAAACGTTATCGTATGTTTGAGGAGTATGGAATGAGTTTACTTATGTTAAAGGAAATAAGCAGAATATATGGGCCTCAGGAAAATCCTGTGATTGGTATTGATAGAGTGACGCTGACGGTTCAGGAAGGAGAAAGTATTGCCGTAATGGGATCTTCCGGATCTGGCAAAAGCACACTTCTCGGTATTCTTGGTACTATTGACAGTCCTACAACGGGAGAATACATGATTCAGGGGAAAGAAATCTCCGGTTTTGGAAGCAGGGAAAAGGCTGTTCTCAGAAATAGATTTTTCGGGTTTGTAACGCAGGATTTTGCATTGATTCCCCATTATACTGTGGAGAGAAATGTTCGGCTTCCTCTGGATTATACGCATATGTCTGGAAAGGAAAAGAAATGCAGAGTGGAAAAAATACTGAGGGAACTTCATATTGGAGATAAGAAAAAAGCTTATCCATCGCAGTTATCCGGAGGTCAGAAACAGAGAGTCGCTATTGCCCGCGCTCTTGTTAATGATGCAAAGGTACTTCTTTGCGATGAACCGACCGGAGCTCTGGATTCCGCTACATCCTCAGAAATTATGGGGATTTTTGAAGAATTAAACAGGAATGGCAAGACAGTGATTGTTGTAACCCATGATGCAAAAGTAGCCGCATCATGTAAAAGACTTATCTGTATTGAAGATGGCCGGATAAAAAGTGACAGTTTAAGATGATTGTCTATCAGTATGGTAAGTTTAAAGCTGCTGCTCATTCGATACTATCCTGCCAGGTGTTTTGACATATGCATGACAGTATGTTTTTCTTTATAATTTGAGATACTTGATTTATAATAAAAATATAAAAAGCTGCAGAGGCGGAAAATTGCAGATAATAACTTTATAAAAGACAAGAATTTCCGGAATTTTCCGGAATAACATATACAGTCTGACAACATTCCTCAAAATATATAAGACAAAACCTGAAAGATAGCAATGAGAATTACATAAAGAAAGGATTTGGTGATGTAATGGGCGGAAAGGTATTGGAACTGGAATCCGATAAACTGATTCAGAAAGGAATTGAACAGGGAATTGCCATGGAACGAAAGAAAACAGAAGCTGCAGAAGCAGAGATTCAGCGTCTGAGGAAGCTTCTGGAAGAAAAGAATAACAAACATTGATCGTGGGTGTCAAAATGATAAAAGTGGGGCGTGTGCTCCACTTTTATCTGTATAGGGAACTGATTTTAATTCAGGTCTCAGCTCCGGTCATTCTTATTATAAGTCACATATCCGCTTACCAGCATGGCAAGTTTAAAGGTCAGAGCATCCTCGAAGGTGCGCAGATCCAGACCGAATTTTTTCTGGATCTTTTCAAAACGGTATACCAGAGTGTTTCTGTGGACATAAAGCTGTCTGGAGGTTTCAGAAAGATTCAGATTATTTTCAAAGAATGTGCGGATGATGGCCAGGGTTTCACTGTCCAGGGAATCCAGAGATTCGTTTCCAAAAACCTCCTGGATGAACATTTCGCACAGGGACACCGGAAGCTGGTAGATCAATCGTCCGATTCCTAATTTTCGATAGCTGAATACATTTCTCTCAGAATAGAAGATTTTGCCTATTTCCATGGCAGTCCGTGCTTCCTTGTAGGCGTTGGAAAGCTGGAGCAGGTCATCAGCAGTATTGCTGTAGGAAACCCATGCCTGAGTCATGGCTTCGGTGCCAAGCATATCTACCAGCATATAAGCGATATCCTCTAAATCTTCATCGGTTTCTGTAGAAGAAAGTTCCCGGATCACAATAATCCCTGAGTCATCTACAGAGGTAATGAAATCTTTGGTGCGGGCAGAAAAAATATTTCGTATGGTGGCAAGGGCGTGTTCATCTCTCTGACGACGTGTTTCGACCAGAAAAACCGCTCTTCTGACTGTAGAAGAGATATGAAGTTTTTTGGCCCGGTTAAAGGCTTCCACTTCACCGTAGGTTCCAAGAAGGAGTTTTTGCATAAAGGAGTTTTTATCGTTTTTTTCTGCATAGACGTCCAGAAGACTCTGCACCTGACAGACGGCAAGCTGGCTGATGGTGGAGACACTTTCGCCACATCCCCATACAATCAGGACATAGGCAAGCTCTTCTTTGTGCATGATCTTGCAGAGACAGCGACTGGCATTTGCCATGATCAGAGCGTTTCCACTGCGAAATTCTTCCAATTTTGTTTCTGAAGGAAGAGCACGGGAACAGGTAGATATAAATATTTCATTTTCGCTGGTGAGAAGACAGAAATCAAGTCCGCTGATATTTTTCCAGTCATCCATATATTTTTGTAAAGTCCGTTGTAGTGACATGAGAGTATCCCCTTTCTATCTGTGGTTGGCTGATTTATTGTTCCGGTATCCGGGAGGCAACTGTTTTTTTCGGCGCTTCCGGAGCGGGACCTGTGGAATGACGCTCTATCAGCTGCGCGTGGATCAGGATTGATCCGATGGACACCTGGTTCAGGATGCTGTCCATGGCATAAAAGCCGCATTTGCCCAGTATGGTACGATCCTGGCGTACCGTAGTCAGCGGAGGTGAAGTATAAGCGCACAGAGGCAGGTCGTCAAATCCGATGATACTGATATCGCCGGGGACGCGGTATCCTAACTGCTGACACTGAACCATGGCGGCGTTGGCAATCTGATCATGACTGCAGATTACGGCAGTCATTCCCATGTTCAGGAACCGGGGAAGATGCTTTTCGATGCACTTTGTCACATAGTAGGAAGCACCTGCGGAGTCCGCTTCTGCCTTCAGGCCGTTTTGTTTCATTGCCTGAAAAAATGCCTTGTGCCGTACCTGCATGATATAGGATCCCAGAGCGCTGCTTAAATATCCGATCTTTTTGTGTCCGAGCTTTTTCAGATGGGACACAGCCAGAGCCATTCCTTCGCTGTTGTCGATTCCGATGGAAGCGATAAAGGGGTTGGCAGGAATATAGTTGTCGTAAAGGACGGTAGGGGTATGGCTGGTCCGGAAATCCTTCATCCAGGGATCGTTCAGGGAAAATCCAAGAACGAAAGCCCCTGTATAATCATTTTGCAGCATAAAAACATCATAAGGTGTTTTTTTCTGGAAGTTTTCTGTTACAGGGATCACATCTACCACATACCCGGCAGGTTCTGCCATCTGGCGAAAACCGATGATGAAATCATAGCCGAACTGGTGAGGTTCCTCGTATTCCATATTTTCTATGATGATGCAGAAACGCTTTGCATCATTTTTCTGTCTCCGCAGTCGGGTATAGCCCATTTCCACTGCGGTATCTAAAATTGTTTTTCGTAAAGTTTCGCTGATATCAGGGGCGTTATTGATGGCCTTGGACACGGTTCCCTTGGAAACTCCCAGTCTGTCAGCAATATCCTGTATAGTAGCCATATAAATGCCTTTCCCGGTACGGGCAGAAAGTGCGGTTTGAGCCGTACCTGTATACGTGGTATAGATACTGATTTTATTATATCGAAACACAGGAAAAAATGCAATTATTTTGCCTGCTTTTGTTTCGTAAAATTGTATTAAAAAGAAAATTGTGTGAAAAATATAAAAAAAATAAAAATGAAAAACAGAGAAAAAAATATGATATATTGACGTTTTTTAAAGCCTGATGTATATTACAGTTAACGAAACAATACGAAATAAATTAAGGAAAAAGAAAAAACGGGAAAGAGAAGAGCAGCGCTTCTGATGTCAGGCGTTCTTGCTGTAACCGGGTTTGCCGGGTGCGGCGGGGCAGAAAGTCAGGATTCAGAAGCAAAGGAAAAGGTGCGTCTGATGGTATGGTCTTCTTCTGAGGATCGGACATCACGTTTGTGTATGGATTTCTGTAATCTCTGTGAAAACTGGATCCGTGGCTATGACATTGACGGTATCCGCTTTGATGTTGGAAATGAGATTTCCCACAGCTTTCTCAAAAAAATGAGAGAGCGGGTGAAGAAACTGAAGCCGGATATTTATCTTCTTGGCGAGATCTGGCATGACGCAAGCCAGTGGCTTGTGGGAGACGAGTATGATTCTGTTATGAATTATCCTCTGATGAGCGGCATCCATGACTTTTTTATTGATCAGACAATGACAAAACATGACTTTGAATATATGGTCAATCACTGTTATACTATGTATATGCAGCAGTGCAACAATGTACTTTTTAATCTTCTGGATTCCCATGATACGGAGAGATTGATGAACCGTTTTTATGATCTGGATATCTTTTATCAGCAGCTTGCGGTGTTGTTTACCATGCCGGGAAGCCCCTGTATTTACTATGGAACAGAAATTGCAATGGAGGGCGGACACGATCCGGACTGCAGAAGATGCATGCCCTGGCAGGAACTGGATTCAGAGGAAAACAGACAGCGTATAGCAGAAATGAAAAAACTGATTTCCCTGAGAAAGCAGGAGCCTTCCTTTAAAAGCCTGTACTTTCATTTTCCGGGAAACTATCAGGAGAAGCGCTGTGTGGAATATATTAAGCTGGATGAACAGAATCAGAAAACGGAAGTGCTGTTGAACTGTTCAGAGGATTCTATAAAAGTGGAAGAACAGGGAGAAGTCCTTTTTGCCCGTGGCTATATGAATGGAAGCCTTGCAAAAAATGGAACTCTCATACGAAGGATTTAACAGGAGGAAATGGATATGAACAATAAAAAATGGTGGCAGAATTCTGTGGTTTACCAGATTTATCCCCGAAGCTTTCAGGACAGTAACGGAGACGGGATCGGCGACATCCAGGGAATTATAAAAAGACTGGACTATCTTCAGGAGCTTGGCATTGACGCCATCTGGCTGTCTCCGGTGTGCAGATCTCCCCAGGATGACAACGGTTATGATATTTCCGATTATCAGGATATTGACCCCATGTTCGGAAATCTTGATGACATGGAGCAGCTGATCTCTGAGGCAAAAAAGAGAAATATCCGTATTATTATGGATCTGGTGCTGAATCATTCCTCTGATGAACACCGTTGGTTTACTGAGGCAAAAAAAAGCAAGGACAATCCTTATCATGATTACTATGTATGGCGCGATGGTGAAGAGGGCGTTTATCCAAATGATATGGGCTCTGCATTCGGAGGCCCGGCCTGGGAGTGGGTGCCTGAGTTAAAGCAGTATTATTTTCATCAGTTTTCCGTAAAGCAGCCGGATCTGAACTGGGAAAATCCTAAGGTCAGAAGAGAAATTTATGATATGATCCTCTGGTGGATGGACAAAGGTGTTGGCGGCTTCCGTCTGGACGTGATCGACCAGATCGCCAAGGAGCCGGATCTTATGATCACCAATAACGGACCGAGACTTCATGAGTTTATTCAGGAATTAAGCAGGGAAACCTTCCAGAAGGGCGATCTGATCACAGTCGGAGAGGCCTGGGGAGCAGATATTGACCGGGCAAAGCTTTATAGTAAGCCGGACGGCAGCGAGTTTTCCATGGTGTTCCAGTTTGAGCATATGATGCTGGATCAGGAACCGGGAAAAGAAAAATGGGATTTCTGTCCTCTGCCTTTTTTGAAACTGAAAAAATGTCTGGAAAAATGGCAAAAGGAGCTTCACGGCTGCGGCTGGAACAGCCTTTTCTGGGATAATCACGACCTTCCGAGAATCGTATCCCGTTGGGGAAATGATAAAGAGTACAGAGTGGAGTCTGCAAAAATGCTGGCGACTGTTCTTCATGGAATGGAAGGAACTCCCTATGTGTATCAGGGAGAGGAGCTTGGTATGACAAACGTGCGCTTTGATTCTATTGAACAGTATCAGGATATCGAGATCCGAAACATGTACAGGGAGCGTCTGGAAAAGGGCTATACAGAGAAGCATATTATGGAATCCATCTATGCAAAGGGCCGTGACAATGCCAGAACTCCCATGCAGTGGGATGATACAGAAAACGCAGGCTTTACAACAGGAACTCCATGGCTGGGTGTGAATCCCAATTATACAGAAATAAATGCCCGAAGCCAGCTTCATGATGAAAACTCTGTTTTTCATTATTATAAAAAGCTGATTCAGCTCCGCAAAGAAAACAGCATTTTTGTTGAAGGTGATTTTACACTGCTGCTGCCGGAAGATGAAAATATTTTTGCTTATGTGCGGGAATATGAAGGCAGGAAGCTGCTGGTGTTTGCAAACTTTACAAATCAGGAAGTTTTCTGTGAGAGTCTGGAATTGTGGAAGAGTGGTAAGACCCTGATACGTAATTATAAAGATGAAACCTCCGGGACAATGCTTCGTCCCTATGAAGCCTTTATAAAATTACTTTAAAAGTTGGTTTAGCTGAGTCGCGTTTCTTAACAAACAGAAATTTTTTGATTTCAAGGAGTTGTTTATTTTGCTTGAAACCAGCACTTTTTTCTGGTAAAATTTTACCATATTAAATAGAGGAAGGTGCAAGTCTGTGAGTCAAAAAATTCCTATTGAGACTTCTGCCAGACATATTCATCTGTCTCAGGAGGATTTTCAAATATTATTTGGGGCAGAGGCTCAGATGCATTATACGAAAGAACTGAGTCAGCCGGGACAATATGCCTGTCAGGAACGTCTGACTGTGATCGGTCCAAAGGGAAGCTTTGAGCATGTGATAGTTCTGGGACCTTACAGGTCAGCTACGCAGGTGGAGATTTCTGTAACAGATGCCAGAAAACTGGGGATTCCCGGTGTGATACGCCAGTCCGGCGATATTGCAGGAACTCCGGGATGTATTCTCACCGGACCCTGCGGACAGGTGGAACTGAAAAAGGGCGTGATTGTGGCAAAAAGACATATCCATATGACGCCCAGTGATGCGATCCGATGCCATGTATCAGATAATGAAAACGTATTTGTGATTACAAGCAGCTATGAACGTTCACTTATTTTTTCGGATGTAGTGGTGCGTGTCAGCCCGTCTTTCCGCCTTGCCATGCATGTGGACACAGATGAGGCCAATGCGTTTGCCAACGAAAAGGATCCCAGCGGTGTAATACTGAAGCTGTTCGGAGGAAGTACCTACAATCTGCAGTCCTGGGCAGAGGAACTGCAGCAGGGCATATATCGTTAAAAGAAAAGAACACCCCTGAGACTTCTCAGGGGTGAAATTATTTCTGTATTAGTTTGTGATAACCAGTTCAGATTCTTTGTCGAAGAAGTGTGCTTTGTCCATATCGAAATCAAATCTGATCGGATCACCGGTTTTTGCTGTTGTACGAGGATCAACGCGGGCTGTAATCTGAGTTCCGTTTACATCGAAGTACAGGAATACTTCAGCACCAAGAAGCTCGTAAACCTTAACTACAGAAGACATAGCGCCATTAGCGGAGTCAGAAACATCCTCAGGACGGATACCCATAACAACTGTTTTGCCAACATAGCCTTTGTCTTTCAGGACTTTAGCTTTAGCTACCGGGATAACAACTTCATCAGAACCAATCTTAGCAACAAGATCAGCACCGTTTTCTTTGATTTCAGCATCCAGGAAGTTCATCTGCGGGGATCCCATGAATCCAGCTACGAACAGGTTGCCTGGTTTCTGATACAGATTCTGTGGAGTATCAACCTGCTGAACAACACCATCTTTCATAACAACGATTCTGGTACCAAGAGTCATAGCCTCGGTCTGGTCATGTGTTACATAGATGATAGTAGCGCCCAGTCTCTGGTGGATCTTGGAGATCTCGATACGCATCTGTACACGAAGTTTAGCATCCAGGTTGGAAAGAGGCTCATCCATAAGGAATACTTTAGGATTACGAACGATAGCACGACCCATGGCAACACGCTGTCTCTGACCACCGGAAAGAGCTTTCGGCTTACGATCAAGAAGTTTTTCAAGGTCGAGGATTCTTGCTGCTTCACGAACCTGCTGATCAATCTGATCCTTCGGAACTTTACGAAGTTTCAGACCAAATGCCATGTTATCATATACAGTCATATGAGGATACAGAGCGTAGTTCTGGAATACCATTGCGATATCACGGTCTTTCGGCTCTACATCGTTCATAACTTTATCGCCAATTTTTAAGGTACCGCCGGAAATTTCTTCCAGACCAGCAATCATACGAAGTGTAGTAGATTTACCACATCCGGATGGTCCTACGAAAATGATGAATTCTTTGTCTTCGATCTCAAGGTTGAAATCTTTAACAGCCTCGAAACCATTTGGATAAGTTTTGTTAATGTGAGATAATGATAAACTTGCCATTGAAATTTCCCTCCAGGTAATATTTGTATGAAATAGTTTTTGCTCTTGTTTTGAACTGTACTCAGTATAACCAAAAGAAGGTGTATCTTCCAGAGAAGAATCGTACAAAGATTTCAGATGTTTGTTGACAGATTGACGAAAAGGCAATATTTATTGTGCAGACTGTCCATGTTGATCTGATTTGTATCAGACTGGCTCCATGACCAGACGACGTTCATTCAGGAACATGCCCTGAAGATTTTCTGCATGGAAACGACGCTGGAACAGATCACATTTGCAGAGAAAGAGATAATAAATATTCAGTCCGCAGTCGTTGAGGGTTTCAAAATTCCCCTGTCCTTTGGCAATGATCAGATCCGCATTATAAAGAAGCTCACGGGATTCTGAACTGATTCCGGGAATCCATGTACCGCCTACATTACTGCCGTTGCCAATCACATTTACCAAATCAGTAAGTCCGATTTCTTCTGCATCCTCCATGGTGGCGTCATTTACTACAGGGTATCCGCGGACGATCACTGTGATATCCAGATTCGGGTACTGTTCCTTCAGGATTTTTACAGCCATTTTATCCAGTACTACTTCTCCGCAGTTGTCAGTGAGATAGACAAGCTTTTTGGCGGAGGAAAGATCATGGAGGAAATTTTTATATTCTTTTTCATCCAGAACTTCTGAGCTTTTTTCATCAAGAAGAGTAATAACGGTAGACTGGTCAACATTGGAAAGGGCGGCAAAGTCAATATAATTTCCGATACGTGCATAGAGAAGCGCCTTTTCCAGAGGATCGTTTGATTTTCGGATCCTATCTTCTATAGAGACTTCCATATTCAGCATAAGCTGATTGAATTCTTTTTTGATTTCTGTGAAATCTTCCATAGGACAGTTCCAGAAGCTGCTGTAAAGTTTCTGGATATCGACGGAAAGACTGGGGGCACAGTCTTTTTCTTCTGTATTGGACATCAGAGCCATTACTTTTTTCATGTATTCTGTTTTTTTCTCCATATCCGGATAATGACGGATCTTTTGTTCCTGTTTGTTCAGTGCACAGCACATACAGAATGGGTTCAGTTTCATTTGTACTTCCTTTCCTGACCTGTTTTTTGTTAAAATTGTTTATGGGTTCATTATAAAACATCACGGGGAGAGGAGCAAGTGGGAACACTGCTGTCAGGTCATGGTCAGCATTTGAGTTTTCTGTATTCGGATGGTGTGACGCCCAGTACCTTTTTAAATACGCTGCAGAAATAATTGCTGGAAGAAAAGCTAAGCTTATGTGCCAGATCTGTAATGGAGATATCCGTATTCATAAGTTCTTTTTCGGCATGTAGTATTTGGACTGGTTTATGATGCAGTGGGACAAAAGACAAGATATCTCTTCAGAATGGCATATAATTCATTATTGATTTTTTGTCTGGTGCTTGCATTTGTTCCATGTCTGGATAAATGGATGGGACAGAAGATGATCACAGGTGTTTTGAAATTACCATATAAACTGGTGTTTGCGCCATTTCTTTATATGATGATCGAAATGGTTGCCCGCTCCATTATAGAAATGGTAAAAGTACATAAACTTTATAAGGAGGGGGCATTATGATGACACCGACCCAGGCTGTTATAATTATGTTTATTGTCATGGCAATCTGCTTTATTATCAGAATGCCTGTATCCTTTTCCATGCTTACAGCCAGCATTGTATTTTTTGTTTTAACAGATTTTGATAAGTTGTCAAATGTATTTGGTGTTGTTACCGGAAATATGTATGCCGGTTATACCATGCTTGCCGCACCATTGTTTATTTTTATGGCAAATGTCATGAATGAAGGAGAAATAACAGACAAACTGTTTGATTTTTGTAATGGTCTTTTAGGAAAATTTCATGGAGGTACTGCACAGGTAAATGTAGCGGCATCTCTGATCTTTTCTGGAATGACAGGTTCTGCTATTGCAGATGCCTCCGGTATTGGTCTTATGGAAATTGAGCAGATGAAAAAAGAAGGCTACGATCCGGAGTTTTCCTGTGCGATCACAGCAGCTTCTGCCACAGTAGGACCTATTTTTCCACCGTCTATACCAATGGTTATTTATGCGATGCTTTCCGGCGCGTCCGTTGGTAAGCTGTTTATGGGCGGAATGATCCCGGGAATTCTTCTTGCATTGCTGTTGTCAGGATATTGTGCAATTATCTCCAAGAAGAGAAAATATCCTACTGGTATCATCATGAGCAAGAAAGAATTTTTGAAGGCAACCATTTCTGCAGTTCCTGCATTGTTTACAGTGGTTCTTCTTCTGGGCGGAATCTATTCTGGTGTATGTACTCCTACAGAGGCAGGTGCGGTTGCAGCGGCTTATGCGATCGTGATCTCTGTTTTGATCTATAAAAATTTAAGTCCTGCAAAATTATGGAAGATTCTGAAGGCAAGTGCTGCGAATACGGCAACTCTGGCACTTTTATGCGGAACATCGTATCTGTTTTCTTTTATTATTTCTATGGCAAAGGTTCCGAATACGATTTCTGAGGTAGTATTGAACCTTACAGATAACAGATATCTCTTTTTATTGGTAGTGAATATTGTATTTCTGCTTCTGGGATGTGTACTGGATGTAAGTACGATCCAGCTTGTGTTTGTACCAATGGTATTGCCTCTTGTTACGGCACTGGGAATCGATCTGGTACATTTTGGTGTTGTGATATGCTTGAATATGATGATTGGACTTTCTACACCGCCCTTTGGAATGCTGTTGTTTATTGTATCCGGATTGGGAAAAACGAAGATCGTAGGTGTCATAAAAGAGATATTGCCCATGGTATTGATCATGATCGTACTTCTTTTTGTGGTTACTTATGTTCCGGATATCATTATGTTTATTCCGAATAATTTTATGTAAAGAAAAAATGACAAAAGGCATTAGAATGGAGATTTTCTTTTATTCTGGTGCCTTTTTTCTGAAAAAGAAATTTTTGTATTGGAGGAAGAAAGATGATTGCTGATAAAATTACAAATATAAAAAAATATTTAGTTCTTAAACCGTACGCAGACAGCATTTTGGATTTTATTGAAAGAGACGAACAGGAAAATCTGGAAGAC
>Glacier_p2__coassemble_931_pt1 | contig 63224 bp, 56 predicted proteins | sample Glacier_p2__metabat2_high_PE_014 | metagenome-assembled genome bin Glacier_p2 | reverse complement strand
TCTATTTTTCTTATATGTTACATTACTGCTTAATCGTTTAATGTTCTATTAATATGTATTTGAAAATATAATTATCAAGTCAAACTCTATGATTAAAAATGTTTCACGTGAAACATTTTTAATCATATTTATTTTCAGAATCTCAGGATCAACTTAAATATAATTTAAGACATACAAAAAATAATAAACCCAAAAGATATTTTACAGCATTCAATATATCAATAATTATCATCGTCGCTTAAAACATTCCTGTTCACTTTTAATGGTGTTGTAACTAAATATCTTAATAACTATTTGATTTAAAATGACCTGTTCATCCACTCAAAAATACAGATTCCAAAAAAATATTTCTAACATTTCCATTAGCTACACCAAAAGCAATACTATTTAAAATGTTTCAAAGTGTCCAGCATTATCTCTTATTTACTGGATAAAGCTTATATTGACAATCGTTATTCTTTTAGATATTATTATAGTTAGTGTAAACTAACAACAAACCGTAAATTGAGATGAAATCTAAGGAGGCAGTAACTATGAAAAGAGTTTTACAAGGTGGTTTTTTAACGTTAAGCGGTGTTTTAGGTATTGTTGGAATGATAATTGCAGCAATGCAAAATCCATCAACAGAATGGGTAACACCACCAGGCAGAATGATAATAAGCATTTTAGAAAATGGACTATTAGTTCCCTCCATTTTAGCTCTCATTCTTTTAGTTTATGGTTTGTACATTCTCCTAAAAGAAGATAAATAATGTTGAAATTTCCTGTTTTAAAGAGGGTTATCCCCCTCATTTTATCAATATTTAAAGATTAACTATATTTCCGTACATAGGCTTACAGAATATAATACTTTTATAAAAAGTGAAAATGTTTCACGTGAAACATTTTCACTTTTCCTGTTTCAAAATCACTTTAATCTCCGGAATGGTTATTCCCTTTTCTCTCAAATTTTTAATAAAACAAATTCGCTCCAGACTTTCCTCCCGTTTATATCTTCGAGTCAGATTATGCTCTGGCTGAATATAGGGAATCATTCCTTCCTCTGTATAGAATTTCAAGGTACTGTATCTCATTTCTGTAAGTCTTACCAATTCTCCAATAGTCACATATTCTGCCTGTTGAATCACTTCTAAACTTCTCTGTCTCGACACTCTCTTACTCCTTAATTTGTATACATTACTGTCAGTGCCGTCATCATTGCAATGATATTATCGATATAATCAATCATATATTTTACTAATTTTCCTGCTTCAGAATTTACAATTTGTTTTAGCTTATGACGAATTTCTTTTTGCTCAAAAGCCGAAAAATATGTTTTAATGATCCTGCTTCTTTCCAAAAGAACAACCAGACATGCAATATCCTCAGTAATCTCCTGATCTTCCAATAATTCTGCCCGTATCATATCAATTACATAGTGAATCGCATCTCCAGATGGAACATAAGATTTCTTTCTTCCAAAAATTCCATTCGACTCTGTAATAGAAACAAGTCCTATATCAGCAAGGGAATCACCTACTGCTCCCATAAAATCTTTAAGTTTCTTATCAGAAAAGGAGTAATTATACTCCTCTATGATCTTTTCCACTTTTACCGGTCTTCCCTGATTAATAAAATCATATAAAGGATGCAAATAGGCTTTATTTTCCGGCAATGAATTTGTTACCATTACTTTCTTCTTTTCAAGCTGAATGCAGTCTGCCATCTGTAATTCCAGAAGGCCTGACGCTACCATACAGACAAGTTTGTTTGTATCAAAACCAGATATTTTTCCTTTTTCATTCATTGCACAAAGCATATATTCCTGGGTAATCGATAAATCCTTCATATATTTTTCCTTCCTAAAATATAGTCAACTTTTTTAATTTGTTCTTTGAACTAATATAGTCGGTGTACAAGGAATAGCGACCGTATTCCCGTACACTAACGCTGCCAAATGTCAAATGACTGCTATTCCAACTTCTTCTTTCATTTCCATTGCCTATTACTTGCTACTTACGATTTAAAATATCATATATTCCTAAAAAATTCAATTTAAAACCCTGTATTTATTAAAACAAAACAGATGTACCTATTTCTCGCGGAAAGTTTTAAAAAAAATTCTTACTCAATGTACCACTTTTATAGTAAATAAAAACACCCCTGAATGGACCAACATATATCCATTCAAGGGCATTCTCATTTTGTTATCTGGTATCTTTTATATCCTCTCCATCCACCTGCTGCCAACAGAAATGCCAAAATCACATAAACAATCGGAAGAACCTGCATCTGTGTAAAGTATCTACCAAACAGCGAAACCAGGCGACAGTCAAGAAGGTTCCAGACCGCAAGGATATTGGAAGGGATGCTGTTCCACAGCTGAACTGCTATTCGAAATTGCTCCGGGATGTTAAGTGTCAGCGAAAGCAGCAAAATCCCTGTCATAACCGCCATCGTTCCCATGCCTGACTTCATTTTTTCTGCACAGAACATGGCAAAAGCTGATTCCAAAACAGAGGCAAAAATAAGCAGTATAATCTGATTTCTAATTACCTGACCAATGGTAAGATGATAAGAACAGGCTGCATAGATCAACTGTATCCTTACATCCAGCCCGTGAAATCCATAAAGTATTAAAATCGGTATTACCGAGCTCAGAATAAGGCACAGGGTTCCTCCTGTTCCAACCGTCAGTCCTGCTGTTATTTTCGCGCCGTACAGCCTGCCTTTTCCATATTTACAACAAAGATTCAGCTGATCCATTTTTCGGAAATGTTCGTCTGCAAATATAGATGGTACTGCAACTGCCACAAAAATCACCTGCATCATGGCCATTGTATAAAAAACTGCGATCAGTTTTCTTTCTCCAGCTGTATATCCATAAGCAAAAGGCATTTCTATCCCTGCCTCCTTCTGCTTCCAGTAAGCCTTCTCTCCTTTTGTCAGACGTGCATCTTCCATATTATTTCGTAAAAGCTCCTGCCTCTGCTGATACAGTTTCTCTTCTGTGACTTCACAGATATAGTCAGAGGGAAACAGACAGTTCAAAAAATACCAAAGTCCCTGAGCATATTCTTTATCCCTATATTTTTCAAACAGTCTGTCATCCACCTTTTCTCCAACAATCTCCATTTCCTTTTGTTTATTTTCGCGGATATACTGAACGATTCCAGGTTCCTCCGGATCAAATCCAACATCACTGACAAACACGATAACTGTAGAAAGTATCATCATAATCCCAAGAGTTACCCATATGATTTTCCGGTGAAACAGCTTCAGGTATTCATATTTCAATATATTTCCAAATTCACACATGAGCTTCTTCCTCCCCAAATTTTTCTAGATAAAAACTTTCCAGATTTTCTCCAGTTTCTTCCCGGGAGCCTTCAAAAATCATCTGCCCTTCCTTCATAATCAGGATTTTATCTGCAATATGCTCTACATCTGATACAATATGGGTAGAAAGAAGAACGATATTGTTTTTTCCCTCACTGGCAATCATATCCCGAAACCGTACTCTTTCCTTTGGATCAAGCCCAACAGTAGGCTCGTCCAGAATCAAGACTTTTGGGTGGTTCAAAAGCGCCTGAGCGATTCCCAATCTGCGTATCATTCCTCCGGAATATGTTTTAATCTTCTTTTTTTCCATTCCGGTCAGTCCAGTCAATTCTGTCATCTCCTTACAGCGTTTTTTTGCTTCTCTTTTGGGAATTCCTTTTAAAGATGCCAGATACATAAGAAAATCCATTCCTGTAAACTCCGGATAATACCCAAAATCCTGCGGAAGATATCCCAACGCCTCTCTGTAAGCTTCCTCCTCAGCATCTCTTCCATCCAGTGTTATCGTTCCTCTGTCCGGCTTTAAAATCCCGCAGATCATACGCATAAGCGTGGTTTTTCCTGCTCCATTGGCTCCCAGAAGTCCATATACCCCTGGTGTCAGCTTCAGAGATATCTGATCTGCTGCTATTTTATTCTTAAACTGTTTTGATACTCTGTCTATGATAAGCTCCATACCAATTCCTCCGACTGATGTAAAATTCTTTTTCCTTCTCTTACGGTCAGAACTGCCAAAATAACCAGAGAAAGCACCCATCCCACAGGCTCCATAATCGAATAAATGTTAATCTTACTGTAAATGATTCCATAAATGCACAGACTGATCAGAATACAAACTGTACTGCAGAAATAAATGCTTTCTTTTCCATGAATTTTTCGTACTATTGCAAGATTACAAAAACAGGATAAAAGATATGGAAACAGGATCATAAGTACTGCAGAAAGAAATCCGTAATTTTCATTTCTCATGAGCAAAGGAAAAAGAATCGCTAAAAGCACTGCATTTTCTATTCCCAGGATTATAAATTTTGCCATAAGTACCGCTTTCATCGAAAATTTCGATGCCATCTCCAGTTCTTCCATTCCATATCGTACCGACCGGCTTCCCTCTGCCACAAAAGAAAGAGCTAACACAGGAATCATTGCTGCCAGAACACTGGTAAACTGTTTTCCCTTGTCTGTCCCCACACAGAGCCCGCAGATAAAAACAACAACTGATACTATCCAGTTCCATTTGCGTATATATCCCGCCTGACTCCATAAAAAATCCCAATTACTGATTCTGGGTTTTGGTAATTCTTCCAGAAATGCCTGCTTTCTTAATGGCTCCGGCGGCTGGTACAACTTTTTCAGATCTTTTTTCAGTTTTCTATTCATTTTTCTCCCTCCATTTCTTTTTTCAGTTTCTTCATACACTCCTTTTCCTTCCTGTACAGCGCAAATCTGGAAATGCCCAGTATCTCTGCTGTTTTTCCTACAGAAAGTCCATTTACATAGCGCAGAAAAACAAGTTCCCGCTGCCGTGCATCCAGACTCTCTATGGCTCTTTTCAGATCCATATTCAAAGCCATCTGTTCCTGGGCATTGTCTGTACAGTCAGGTATCTCCTCTGATAGCTCTTCCTTTTTCTGTTTCCTCATAAGATCTATACATAGATTTCCGGCAATCCTGTACAGATAACTGATTTCTTTGCCTATGTCCTTATAAGTATTATTTTCCAGAAAACGGAGAAAGGTTTCCTGTGTCACATCTTCTGCTGCCTGCCTATGTTTCAGCTTCATATAGCAGTACCGGTATATTTTGTCATATTGTTCATCCATATCTGCACGCATCAGAAATCCTCCTCTCATAATATGTAACGAACAGGTGTTGATAAATGTGCGGAAATTTTTTTATAAAATAGAAAAATGCCATATTTTATGATACACTATTCTGTAACATTCGGTATTTATCACAAAAAGAAAAGAGGAATTTATCTATGTTATATTTTGAAAATGACTACTCTGAAGGCGCGCATCCAAAGCTCCTCCAGCGCCTTATGGACACTAATATGGAGCATTTATCCGGTTATGGATCTGACACCTACACACTTTCCGCAAAAGAAAAGATCCGGGAGCTCTGCGGCTGTCCGGAAGCCGATGTTTATTTTCTTGCTGGCGGTACACAGACAAACCAGACAGTCATCGATTCTGTTCTGAAAAGCTATGAAGGAGTAATCGCAGCTTCCACAGGTCATGTCAGCGCTCATGAAGCCGGCGCCATTGAATTCACCGGTCACAAGGTCCTGACCCTTCCTCAGAAAGACGGCAAGATCACTGCTGAAGATCTGAAAGATCTGATCGATACGTTCTATGGAGACGAAAGTCATGAACACATGGTTTTCCCGGGTATGGTATATATCTCCCATCCTACCGAATATGGAACACTTTATACAAAGGAAGAACTGGAAGCTATTTCTCAGGTCTGCAAAAGCATCCATCTTCCGCTTTATATGGACGGCGCACGACTGATCACAGCCCTTGCCTGTCCGGAAAATGAACTGACTCTTACGGATATTGCAAGGCTTTGTGATATCTTTTATATAGGAGGCACAAAAGCCGGAGCGCTGTGCGGAGAAGCAGTTGTTTTTACCCACAAAAATGCACCGGCACATTTCCTCACCCTGATCAAGCAGCATGGTGCGCTTCTTGCCAAAGGCCGTCTTTGCGGCGTACAGTTCGATACCCTGTTTACCAGAGATCTTTATAAAGAAACCGGGAAAAATGCCATAGAAACTGCTTCCATTCTCAGAGAAGGGCTGAAGACAAAAGGATATACCTTTTATAATGATTCTCCTACCAATCAGCTTTTTCTGATTATGGAAAATACACTGCTTGAGAAACTGAAAGAAAAAGTTGTATTCAGCTTCTGGGAAAAGGCCGACGATACCCATACCGTGATCCGTTTTGCCACAAGCTGGGCTACTTCCAGGCAGGAAGTCGAGACACTTCTTTCTCTTTTATAACATTGTAAATTCATGGTTTTTGACGTATAATAAGGACAGTCAGAACATGTAAAAAGGAGGTCAGACATGAAAAAAAACAAGAATCGTTTTGCCACTTTTGCGGTGCTGTTCGCCTCTGCGACAGCCATCATCCATATTGGAAACAAGATCATTGCCGCATCTGCATCTCTGAAGGAAATGCTGGATTCCAACAGACGAAATTACTATAAATGGCGTTTTGGAGAGATTTTTTACACAAAAAAAGGCAATGGAAGCCCTGTTCTTCTTATCCACGACATGCTTCCGGGAGGCTCCGGTTATGAATGGACCAATATTGAAGAAGAACTTGCAATGGAACACACCGTATATACCATCGATCTCCTTGGCTGCGGCCGTTCCGAAAAACCGGGGATGACCTATACGAACTTTGTTTATGTTCAGGTAATCTGTGATTTTATCAAAAATGTGATCGGAGAAAAAACCGATGTGATCGCAAGTGGATTTTCCGGCTCTTTTGCTGTTATGGCATGCCGTAATGAAGGCAGCCTGTTTAACCGGATCATGCTGATCAACCCGCCGGCTCCTGGCAATCTGACCCAGATGCCGGGCAAAAAAGACAAGCTTCTGAAATATTTCCTTGAAGTCCCGGTGTTTGGAACTCTGGTCTATCACATGATCGTATCAAGAGAAAACATCAACAATCTTTTTATAGAAAATATGTTTTTCGATCCTTTCCACCCGGATCAGAATATGCTTGACGCATACTATGAAGCAGCTCATAAAGGCGGCGCCCAGGCCAAGGCAGCTTATGCCAGCAAGGCATCCCGCTTTATGAACATCAACATCCTTCCGGCGCTGAAAAATATTGATAACAGTATTTTTATTATCGAAGGAGAAGCGGAAAACAACGGAGATGAGGTAATAGCGGCATATCAGGAAGCAAATCCTTCCATTGAGGCTGTTATGATCCCTCATACAAAACATCTTCCTCATGTGGAGGACCCGGAAAAATTTCTGGAACAGGCCGGAATCTTTCTTTAAAGGTATAAAAATACGGAAAGCTGGAATAATTTCAGCTTTCCGTATTTTTTACTGTCCGCTTTCAGAAACGGAGGTTCTTTATCAATATCCGAAAATTACTCTGTCTCTTCTGCAGCTGTCGGATCTTCACTGGCATTTTCTTCTGCACTGTTTTTTCCGGAACTCTGATTTTCCTCTTTTAACAGAGCTTCACAGGCTTCTGCCAGATCCTTCACATTCATTTTGTTTACCAGATACACCTTATCTCCTGCAACAGCTGCATAAAAGCTGGAATCATATTCGTAGTAGCTTACAGTGGTTTTTTTGCCTTCCGTACCGGTAAATACAAATGTAAAAGCTGCCTCTCCTTCCGGAGTATATGCTTCTGTCAGCCGTTTCTCACCTGCCATATTGATCAGCTTGTTATAAAAAGTGGTAAAGCGGCTCTCGTCTGTATCTTTTCCATCCAAGGTATATGTCACCTCTTCTGATTCCGTTTCCTCTTTCTCCTCCGGGTCTTTTGTACTTCCATCTTCGTCAATATCTTCCTTCGGATCCTCAGAAGTCTTTTCTGCAGTTCTTACAACCTTCACGGTGTGACTTCCTTCTTCATCTCGGATCTCCAGACTGTCCAGATTGTTTACAGTCAGATAATTTACGGTAAGGCTGTAAAAGTCAGAAGGAGCTTTATCCAGGATCTCTGTAAGGGATTCTTCCGGAATCGTATAAACCTCATTGCTGTCATTAACCTTCACATAACGGCTTCCGTTGATCTCATCTCCCACACAGATCACCAGCTTCTTTTCTGTCTGTGTATCTTCCTTTTCGGATGTATCTGCGGTTTCTTCTGCTTCTTCCTGTTCCTCCCCACTGCTTCCGTCCTGCTCAGATACCTCTGAGACGTCCGTATTTTCCCCTGTATCCGTTTCTGCCATGTAAGCAGCAGAAATTATGGCATAAGGTGTATCAAAGCCGTATTTGGCCGGATCTGTGCAGTGATAGTCCACAAACTCTCCATAGGTCAGAGAGCCAATCGAGGACGTCACCGCTCCGGCTTTGGAAGTATCTGCCTGTTCAGAAGTTTTTCCGTCAGACACATACCAGTACAGACTGTCTTTATCCTGAGAAAGTGTATATCCATTTTCCTTATCAACCTGAACTTCTTTTATGGAAGCTGCAGTTACTGTCGGGAAGGCCTCTGCTTCTGCAAATGAATAAGCATTTCCCATAAAAGGAATCAATACGGTTTCTGATACCAGATACACATTGTTCTTATCCGGCTTTTTTACATAATACTGGCCGGAAACCTCGTTTTTCATTCCCACCAGAAGAACTGTTTCGCTGCCGTCCTGTGTCGTAAGAACAATTTTATTCTGTGGTTTATCCAGATCATATTCGCTGAGATCTTCCGGTCCTGTCAGTTCCTGGTCTGCCTCCAGGGCAGCCAGACTGTTTACTGCTCCGTCTATGGTATCCTGACTGACCGGGAAATCCTCTTCTCCTTTTTTGCTCCAGGTATCTTCTTCTTTTTCAAAATCCTCCTGTTCTCCATCTTCGGAAAGAAAGGATACGGACGTAATATTTTCCGGCTCTATATCCACCAGACTGACGCTTGTATTTTGTGCCTCTGCTTCCTTTTTCTCCTGGGAATCCACATAAGAAACAACTCCCAGGTAAGCGCAGAAAAGTACTGCAAGAACTGCCACACCGGAAACCAGCTTTACTGTTTTACTTTTCATTATGCTTTTCTCCTTTTCAGCCAGATACAGAACCCTGCGATCAGGAAAAATCCGGGAATCAGTCCCATGACACAGATTTTCCAGAAGCTGACATCATAGGCGGTCAGTGTCAATCGGGAAATCTCAAGGCTCTTTGACGGAATGGAAATGGTCTCTTTTCCTTCCGAGCTGCACATCCAGTTCAGTGATTCCATGATCATCTGCTCATTTCCTCCTGCAACTGCCTGATTGATCTGGCTGTCCATAAGGTTTGCCGTGGAATAATAAATGATCTGGGTCTCTTTGTCATCATCCAGTGTTTCTGTAATACTGACACCGATATCAAACGGTCCTTTGATATCTTCATCTGCTTTTTCCAGACTTTCACCTTTTACATTTACTTTTGAGTAAGCGCTGTCTGAGGTAGTCAGGAGGCTTTCAATGGTTACCGTATCCCGTACACTGTCAGTTTTTTTGATTCCCTGTGCATAAGGAGCAAGAACAAAGTATCCGCTTGAGAAAAAGGATGTCACCGGCTCTGCATTGTTTACAGTCGGAATCAGATAATACGGAGTCTGCATTGCATAATGCTGTGCATCTTCTTCTATTACGATTCCTTCTGCACGTTCTACCCCGTAATTTTCCAGAACAGCATCAAAATTATCCATCGATTCCTCTGTATAATCAGAGAAGATCATTGCCTTTCCGCCATTTTCCAGATAAGAAAGGATCGCATCCTTTTCCTCTATGGAAATATCGCTGGCAGGAGAGTTGATCATCAGACATGCCGCATCCTCCGGAACACTTTCCTCGGTGAGAAGATTCAGAGTTTTGATTTCCATATTTGCTTTTTCTATATCCTCACGGATCACAGAATCCAGTTCTTTTTCTCCGTGTCCGTCCAGCGTATAAAGAATCGGAAGATCCTCTGAAGTTACATAAGAAATTGCTCCTGTGATCTGTCCTTCTCCATCAAATCCTGTAGTATTATAGCTGTAAGTATTGTAATCTACAGAGGTCTCATAGATATCATTATAATTGACAATTTTACTTCTTTCTCCGCATTCTACAATAAGACTGTTTGCAGTCAGCTGCTCATCTGTATACTCAGAAGTGAACTTCGGATTTACTACCGGATCCTTCTGTTCTACCGTGATATGGTCAGAGGCATCCTCGTATTTCTGCAAAAGTTTTTTGATGGTTTCATCCTCAGATCCACTGGCTGCCACTTGATAAATAGTCACATCTTTATCCAGTTTTTTCAGAAATTTTTCTGTCTGATCTCCAATACTGAACATCTTCTGATCACTGACATCAATCTCTGAATATTTGGACGGAACAGCGCCTACAATCATATTTATGACTACGATCACTGCGATAAAAACAGCACTTATCACCATACTGTATGAACCATTTTTTATATATTTTTTGTTAAAACTTCCTTTTATTTTTTCTCTGAATTTCACCTTTTCACCTCCCTAATTCCAACGTCTTTTTACAATTGACTGCACCGTTAAAAATACGCAGACAGCAATCACAGAAAGATAATATACTATGCCGTTTATGTCAAAAATCCCATTGGCAAAATTATCAAAATGTCCACTTAAATTGAATATCTGAAGTACTTTCTGTATACCTCCTGCAAAGAAGCTGCTGTTGATCATATATACTGCTGCAAGGATAACTTCTCCGATCACACAGACCAGCGCTGAGATTACAAAGTTCTTTATCATGCTGTAAATAATAATAGATACAGCCAGAATCAGAAGCCCGAAAGTAATGCAGGTTGACAGAGATCCTTCTGAGAAAAATGAAGAAATGCCATTCATCATAAAGAAAGCAAACAAAAGAACAAATGTCAGTACCGCCGCAATAACCTGGCTTTCTGTCAAGGAGGAAATAAACACACCTATGGCAAGATTTGCACAGCCAAGAAGGAAAAATCCCAATACTGCCGTATAGGCCGTTCCAAAGGAAATATCACCAAATTTCGACATAACAAGAGGGTAGAAACAGATAATAGCCATGGGAACAGCAAATACGGTTACCAGTGCAAGATATTTACCCATAATGATCTTTCCTACAGATACTGGAGATGTTAAAAGCAGCTGATCTGTCTTCTGTTTTCGCTCTTCTGCAAGGGTTCGCATTGTCAGGATAGGTACGCAGATGAGAAAAACAAAGGTCATTGCGCTTAAAGTATATTCAAACTTCGGATAGGCGATATCCAGCTGATATGCAGAAAAATAAATTCCTGTCAGCAGCAGGATAAAAAAGATAAACAAATAACCTGTCATAGATGTAAGATAGCTTCTCAGCTCTCTTTTATAAACTGCTGTCATAATTCTCCTCCTCTGTCAGCTCCAGGAATATCTCTTCCAGAGAAACTTTTCGTGACTGCATCTCAAGGATCGGGCAATGATTTTCTGCCATTTTATAAAAAACATCTTCCCGGATATCTATATTTTCTTCTGTAGAAACTGTAATATTCCATCCTTCTGTGCCTGCTTTTTTATCTATTGTAATATCTTTTACTCCAGGTATTCCCAACAAATGCTGACGGATAATATCCTTTTCTCCTTTAACAAGAAGATTAATATTATTCGCACCTGCTGCCAGTCTGCTCAGATTATCCGGAGTATCACTGGCAACCAGTTTTCCATGAGAAATAATCAGTACATAATCACAAACTGCACTGACTTCTGACAAAATGTGTGAGCTTAAAATTACCGTGTGTTTTTGCTTCAGACTTTTGATCAGATCACGTATTTCGATAATCTGTTTCGGATCCAGTCCAACGGTAGGCTCATCCAGAATGATCACTTCCGGATATCCTAAAATAGCCTGAGCAAGACCAACTCTCTGGCGATAGCCTTTAGAAAGATTCTTGATCAGACGATTCTTCATATCTGTTATTTTTACCATATCCATGACTTCTTCTATCATGGATTTCTTTTTATCTTTTGGGATTTTTTTCAGATCCGCTGCGAATTTCATATATTCCAGAACGGTCATATCGAAATAGAGAGGCGGCTGCTCCGGAAGATATCCGATGCATTTTTTTGCCTTTTCCGGCTCTTCCAGAATGTCGTGTCCATCTATGGATACGGTGCCTTCTGTAGAGGCAATATAGCCGGTAATCATATTCATTGTGGTAGATTTCCCTGCCCCATTCGGCCCCAGAAATCCATAAATTTTCCCTTTCTCTATTTGAAAAGAAAGGTGGTCAACCGCTGTATGATCGCCATACTTTTTGACCAGATTTTTGACTTCAATCACTGAATTTCTCCTCCTTTTATCACCGATAATAGAAGATGTTTCCAGACGAAACAGAGATAGGGGGGAGTCCGGAAACATCTTCTTATAAAGCAGGTCATCATCTGTCTGCTTCATGAATATTTTATGAAAAAAATGTGATAAAAGTAGGGGTATTATGTGAGGATTTTGTGAAACTACACCAGAGGTTCTTTCAGTGGTGTACCTGCTTTTCTTGGATATTTTCCGGGGGTAGCTTTTACTTTTTCAATCACTACAAGTGATCTCTGAATCTCAGAATCCGGAAGCCGGAAATAAACTACCTCTCTTATTTTTCCACCAAGAATCTTCACTGCCTTTTCCGCCTGCTCCACTTCCTCCTGTACTGTACCGGATTTATAGGAAATAAAGCTTCCGCCCGGCTTCACATATGGAAGACAATATTCGGAAAGTGTCGCCAGATTAGAGACAGCTCTTGATACACACAGATCAAAGCTTTCTCTGTAAGCCTTATTTTTAGCAAATTCCTCTGCTCGTCCGTGGATAGCTGTAATATCTGTCAGTTTCAGAAGTGTAAAGGTCTCCTCCAGGAAATTCACTCTTTTTTTCAAAGAATCCAGAAGGCAGGCTTCCAGATGCGGGAAGGCTATCTTCAGGGGAACTCCGGGGAATCCTGCTCCTGTACCTATGTCCATAACACGCTTTACGTTCTTCATATCTACCGCCTTGACACAGGCAAGGCTGTCCAGAAAATGCTTTACAAGAACCTCCTGAAATTCCGTAATCCCGGTAAGATTCATGACTTTATTTTTTTCTACCAGATATTCATAAAAATCTATAAACTGCTGCCTCTGCTCCTCATTTAATGAGATGCCCATTTCCTGGCAGCCCTGATCCAAAATTGTTAGATCGTATGCCATATTCTTTTCCTCAACCCTTTCTTCTGTACTGTTCCAGATATATAAGAAGTACAGAAATATCTGCCGGAGAAACTCCTGATATCCTGGATGCCTGTCCGATAGAGATCGGTCTGTATGCCTCCAGCTTTTGTCTGGCTTCGATTCTCAGGCTTCCCACCTTCTCATAATCCAGATCTTCCGGTATCTTCTTTGCCTCCAGCTTTTTAAACTGCTCTACCTGTTTCATCTGGCGCTTAATATAGCCTTCATATTTCAGATTGATCTCCACCTGCTGCTTCACATCCCATGGCAGTTCCGGACGTTTTTTATCAATAGGAGCAACATCTTCATAGGTAAGCTCCGGTCTTCTGATCAGCTCGGCAACCGTAGTCCCTGATTTCAGAAGCGTGCTTTTCTTTTCTTCCAGAAGCGCCTGAACCTCCGGGGTTCCTCCTATGGTAGTATGCTCGGTACGTTTTATTTCCTCCTGGATCGCCTTTTCTTTTTCCAGAGTTTTCTGATAAGTTTCCTCATCAATCAGACCTGCTTCATATCCCTTTTTCCTCAGACGGAGATCTGCATTATCCTGACGTAGAAGAAGACGATATTCCGCACGGCTTGTCATCATGCGGTAAGGCTCATGGTTTTCTTTTGTTACCAGATCATCGATCAGAACGCCGATATATGCCTCTGAACGGTCCAGCACAAGCATTTCTCTGTCTTTCAGTTCCATGGACGCATTAATACCGGCAATAAGGCCCTGTGCAGCTGCCTCCTCATATCCTGAGCTGCCGTTAAACTGTCCGGCGCTGAACAGACCTTTGATATTTTTAAATTCCAGAGTCGGATAAAGCTGTCTGGGGTTAATACAGTCATACTCAATCGCATAAGCATTTTTTACGATTCTTGCATGTTCCAGACCGGGAACTGAGTGATACATGGCGTCCTGCACATCCTCCGGAAGAGAACTGGACATTCCTCCAATATACATTTCATTGGTATAAAGTCCCTCCGGCTCAATAAATACCTGATGACGGTTTTTATCTGCAAATCTGACCACCTTATCCTCAATGGACGGGCAGTATCTGGGGCCGGTTCCCTCTATCGTACCGGAATAAAGGGGAGAACGATCCAGATTGTTACGAATGATTTCATGGGTCTTTTCATTTGTATAAGTCAGCCAGCAGGATTTCTGAGGAATCTGCACGGTTTCCGGGTCTGTAGAAAAAGAAAACGGAACTACTCTCTCATCGCCAAACTGTTCTTCCATCTTGGAATAATCAATACTGTTTCCTGCAATACGGGCCGGTGTTCCTGTTTTGAACCGGAAAATCTCTATTCCCAGTTCCTTCAGCGAATCTGTCAGATAATTAGCCGCCTGCAGACCATTGGGACCTGTATAATCGCTGACATCACCGTATATACATCGCGCCTTCAGATACGTTCCTGTACACAGGATCACTGCCCTGCAGTGGTAAACAGCTCCTGAATAAAGCTGTACGCCCGTAATCCTTCCTTCTTCTACCAGAAGCTTAGTTACCTCTCCCTGACGGATGGTAAGATTTTCCTGATTTTCTAACGTTTTTCGCATTTCATTGCTGTAAGCCTGCTTGTCCGCCTGTGCTCTCAGAGAGTGGACTGCCGGTCCTTTTGACTTATTCAGCATTTTGGACTGGATAAAAGTTTTATCTACATTTTTTCCCATTTCGCCGCCCAAAGCATCAATTTCTCTTACCAGGTGCCCTTTGGAGCTCCCTCCGATATTAGGATTACAGGGCATCAGGGCAATGCTGTCTACACTGACAGTAAACATCACGGTATCAAATCCAAGACGCGCACCTGCAAGTGCAGCCTCGCAGCCTGCATGCCCTGCGCCTACCACTACAATATCACAATATTTTTCCAGCCTTTTTTCACTCATCTGTCACGTCCTCCTTACTTGCCTACGCAGAACTTGGAAAAAATCTCATTTACCAGATCTTCTCCAAGACTTTCTCCAAGAATCTTTCCCAGAGCCTCGTAAGCTCCCATAAGATCAATGGAAAAAAAGTCCTCAGGCATTCCTGCTTCAATGCTCTCTGTAACCATTTCCAGACTCTTTTCGGCCTCCTTCAGAGCTGTCTTATGCCTTGCATTTGTAATGTAGACCTCATCATCAAAGGAGATTTCTCCCTGGAAAAACATTTCCCTGATAGATTTTTCCAGATCTTCTATCCCCGTTTCCTCCACTACAGAAACCGGAATTACCTGGCTTCCGGTTTTTTCCCTGAGGCTTCCCATATCCACTGCCGAAGCCAGGTCTGTTTTATTATAGATCACAATACTTTTTCTTCCTCTCAGAAGCTCCATTATCTCCTGATCATTTTCATCCAAAGGCTGAGACGAATCCACCACATACAGGATCAGATCTGCCTTTTCTGCCATCTGGCGTGCTTTTTCCACACCGATTTTTTCAACTACATCCTCTGTTTCACGGATCCCCGCGGTATCAATAATTCTGAGGCTGATCCCATGAAGGGAAATATATTCCTCCAGCGTATCTCTTGTTGTTCCTGCGATCTCTGTAACAATGGCCCTATCTTCTCCTACCAGAAAGTTCAAAAGAGAGGATTTTCCGGCATTGGGTTTTCCAAGGATAACGGTACGGATACCCTCCTGGATCATCTTTCCGTCATCTGCGGATTTTAACAGCTTCTGAACCTTTTTCTTCTGAGCTTCTGCCACTTCCAGAAGCTCCTGAGGATATCCATCCAGATCAAAGTGCTCCGGATCATCCAGTACAGTTTCTATATAAGCAATATGATGGAGAAGCTTTCCACGTATTTCTTTTACTGCACGGAGCACAGACCCCTTCAGCTGCTCAACAGAGCTTTTCAGAGCCACCTCACTTTTTGCCTGGATCACATCCATAACTGCCTCTGCCTGTGAAAGATCCAGCCTTCCGTTCAGGAATGCCCGCTTGGTAAACTCTCCCGGCTCTGCTACCTGAGCTCCATTTTTTAACACGGTCTCCAGAACTCTTTTCATGGCATAAACACCGCCGTGACAGTCGATTTCCACTGTATCTTCACCGGTATATGTTTTCGGCCCCCGCATGACCATTACAAGAACCTCATCCACTGTTTCATCTCCGTCATAAATATATCCATAGTGGATGGTATGGGTCTTTACCTCTTTTATATTCTTTCTGCCGTTTTTGGAACGGTAGATCTTTGCGATCACATTCATGGCATCTTCACCACTGATCCGTACAATTCCGATACCGGAAGCACTCATAGCAGTGGAGATTGCTGCTATCGTAGTCTCCATAATTGTTTTTCCTCCTAAAAAAAATGTTATCCCGGGAAAAAGCCTACGTCAAGTCCGTATTATTCACGCTTTCACCTAGAATAACATTTTTTATAAGATGTATCTACATCTTAATATCTTTTTAATTTTACAACTACATGACGATAAGGTTCTTCGCCCTCACTTACCGTCTCCACAAATTTATTTCCCTGAAGAGCAGAATGGATAATTCTTCTCTCATATGGATTCATTGGCTCAAGAACTACCGGTTTTCTGGTTTTCTTTACCTTGTAGGCAATTCCTCTTGCCAGATTTTCCAGTGTCTCTTTTCTTCTTCTGCGGTAATCTTCTGTATCCAGTTTTACACGAATGTAAGTGGATTTTCCTTTATTTACCACAAGACTGGTCAGATACTGCAGGGAATCAAGAGTCTGTCCTCTTTTTCCAATAAGGATACCCATATCCTGACCTTCAAAATCAACCTCAAGACAACCGTCTTTTGTATTATATTTGGATGTGATCTGAACCTCTCCCAGATCCATGGAAGTAAATACTTCTTTCAGGAATACCAGAGCTCTTTCTTCGATCTCCTTAATTTCTTCCGGATCAGAAATTATCTCGATCTCTCTTGCCGGTTTTTCTTTTTGAATTTTTTCTTTTGTTTCCTTTACCGGTTTTTCACGGAAAGTTTTTTCCTTTGCAGGCTTCGGCAGTTTTTCTTTAGGCTCTTCTGATTTCTCTTTATCCTCTTTTACCGGTTCTTCTTTCCTTTCCGGTTTATAAGAAGGTTTTGCATTCTGTCTGGATACCTGCTTCGGCGCTTTTTTCTCTTCTTTAAAAGAATCAAGCTTTACTGAATCTACAATTTTTTCAATTTCAGTATCCTCTGCAGTTTCCTGAAGTCTGCGTACCTTAATGATAGCAGGCTTGCTTCCAAATCCAAAGAACCCGGAGCTTCCTTCAGAAACTACCTGAATCTCTAACTGATCACTGGATACGCCCAGCTCAATACACGCTTTTGTGATTGCTTCATTTTTCGTTTTTGCCGAAAACTGAACATACTCTTCCATCGTTAACTCCTCCGTTCCTTCTTATTATTTTTTCTTGTTTCTCTCATCAAAGCTTCTTACAAGATTTGCTTTTGCTGTGATACTGTCCGGTTTGGCATTTGCTGCCTTCTTATAGGACTCTTCCACTTTTCTTGCACGCTCTGCTTCCGGAGAACCGCTGTTTCCTTTATCAATCTTATTGATATTTTTTACATTCTGATGAGCCTGATTGGTGATCTTCTGAGGAGGAAGGCCTGCTTTTGCTCTCTTCTCTTCAATCTTCTTCATATTCTCATTGATCAGAACTTCAATATCCATCTTATTCAAATGACGGTTGATCAGAACCTGCTGAACACTTCGCACAATTGCACTGAATATCCAGTAAATACCAAGACCTACAGGGAATGTAAAACAGAAAAATGCAGACATCAGAGGCATTACCATATTCATAGTCTTCATAGAATTTGCCATCGGATTGCTGTCATCATTATTCTGTGCTGCCTGAGGCATAAGTTTCAGGTTCAGTACCTGTGTTCCCCATGAAAACAGCGGAATCAGAAGAGCTACCACTGCAAGCAGAATAGATCCGCCTACAAATGCAGCTTTAATATAGTTCCAGGGCATTTCTGCAATGTTCAGACCCAGGAAATTCTGCATATGAGAAATTTCTGCCGCTGTGCTGTCAATTGCCTGAGAAAATCCAGCAAACTGCTTCATATCTCCCAGTTTTTCCCACTGTGCAGGAGAAAGTGCATACAAAAAGTCAATAACAGAGTTTGAGGTTGCTGTACTTCCATCAAGAATCAGACGAACACGGGTCATCTTGTTGTCTGTAATAAAATCCTGAAGGATATTTGTGTATCCGCTAATACCGATGATCTGGGATGCCACACCATCAAGTACGCTTTTTACACTGCCTACATAAGCAGGAATATTCTGGATAACATGCCACAGAGACCACAGGATCGGCAGCTGGACCAAAAGCTGTACACAACTTCCGGTAGGTGATACTCCATATTTCTGATATACGGCTGAGGTTTCTTCCTGCATTTTCTGCATAGAAACCTGATCTTTTTTATTCTGATATTTTTTCTGGATCTTCATAAGCTCCGGCTGCATAACAGAACTCAGCTTGGAGAATTTCTGCTGCTTGATCTGCAGAGGAGTCATAAAAAGATAGATCAAAATACTGAAAATGACAATACAAAGACCAAGATTCTGGATTCCGAATAATCCGTCAAGGAATTTGTAAATACCGTTCATTATCCATCCCATGACTACTGAGATCTGACCGATGATCGGCGTCGAGTTCTTTGTAGCTAAAATCATCAATTCCAATTTTCAAATCCTCCTGATCATGGCACAGGGTCATAACCTCCATGAGAAAAAGGATTGCACCTTAGTATTCTCCATAAGGCAAGCAACCCTCCCTTGACTGCGCCATATTTTTCAATTGCTTCTAAACCATATTGAGAACATGTGGGAATATAAGGACATTTTGTTCTCTTCATCGGTGACAGATATTTCTGATAAAGTCGTATCAATTTAATTAGAAATTTCTTCATTTTTATTCTCACCTGCTATCTGATGCTTTTTTGCAAGGTGCAGCAATGCGCTCTCAATCTCCTGATAGCTTTTTTCCTTTGCTGACGGTCTGGCTATTACTACAATATCCAGACTTTTCTTAAATAACAGTTCATTTAAACGATAACTTTCCCTTATCAGCCTGGTGACTCTGTGGCGTACCACACTATTCCCTACTTTTTTACTTACTGATATTCCCAGACGATTCTTCATGTACTGATTTTCCAGTACGTACATCACCAGATACCGATTTGCATAAGATGTTCCATGTCTGTAAACCTGTTGAAAATCACTGTTTTTTTTCAAGGACTCTGAATATTTCATCGAATCCTCCTTTGATTACGAAATTAATAGTACAGGATTATTCCTGAATAGAAGAAAAGACCACAAAACTGCGGTCTTATATCCTAGCTTACGCTGATAACTGCTTTCTTCCTTTTAATCTTCTTGCAGCTAATACTTTACGGCCGCCCTTTGTGCTCATGCGGGCTCTGAATCCGTGAACTTTAGCTCTTGATCTCTTTTTCGGCTGAAATGTCATTTTCATAGGTAAAGCACCTCCTTTATCTATTATCCAATTTTAAATTTTTTCATAGAACATCATTTCAATTATATTCATAAACCCCCTTTTCGTCAAGCAGAAATTACGTTTTTTCCGTAAAACAAAGCGGATAAACCTGTTTCGAACTTCATAATCCCTCAACATTGAAAGTCTTTTCAAAAACTCCTTGTTTGAAAGTTTTATAATCAACACCCTGATGTGGAAATCTATAGTTAACGTAAAGTTATGCACATTTTGTGGATAACTTGTGGATAACTTTTATTTTACCTTGATAACTATCCACATTTTTCGACTTTTTTATACACATTATGTTTAAAAAAACCTTTATTTTACAGCATTTTTTTCGTGGAAAAAGTTTTACACAATCCCCATAGGTATTTATCCACCTTGTTCAATCTTATGTAAACTTATTGCTGTTTTTCCACAAACCATCACTTATCCACATGTGGAAAAATGTGTATAACTATAAAACTTGAAATAAGCATTGCGAAAAACTATTATTTATTATAATATATAAAAGGATATTTATGTCTTTCAGACTTAATATAAATAATATTTCCAGCAAATCAGCACCCAGGAGAGTAAAAATGGATAAAGTGATAGAAAAATGGGATGAAATTCTACAAATTTTGAAAGTAGAATATGATGTGGCTAATGTTGCCTTTAACACATGGCTGAAGCCTTTGAAAGTTTATGATGTAAAAGACAATGTGGTTACAATTCTTGTTCCTTCCGAACAAAGTGTTCTGCTTGATATTGTCAACAAAAAATACAGGCTGCCTCTTCAGGTTACCATCTGTGAGGTTACAGGTATGGATAGCTGTGAAATCAACTTTATCCTTCCTGAAAATGTACCGAAAAAAGAAAATCCTTCCTATAATATGTCTGAATCCAAATCCCTTCGTGATCAGCGCTGCGAAGAAGCTCATTTGAATCCAAAATATACTTTTGACAGTTTTATTGTAGGAAGTAATAACAAATTTGCCCAGGCTGCAGCTCTTGCAGTTGCCGAATCTCCGGGAGATACCTACAATCCTCTCTTTATTTACGGAGGTGCAGGTCTGGGAAAAACGCATCTTATGCATTCCATTGCTCATTACATTATTGATAATAATGAAAACAGCAAGGTTCTTTATGTTACAAGTGAAGAATTTACCAACGAGTTGATTGAAACCATCCGTAATGGAAATAATTCCGCAATGTCCAAATTCCGTGAAAAATACAGGAATATTGACGTACTTCTCGTAGATGATATTCAGTTTATTATAGGAAAAGAGTCTACACAGGAGGAATTTTTCCATACTTTTAACAGTCTTCACAGTGCTAAGAAACAGATCATCATTTCTTCAGATAAACCGCCAAAGGATATGGAAATTCTGGAAGAACGTTTCCGTTCCAGATTCGAATGGGGTCTGATCGCAGATATCACTCTGCCGGATTATGAAACAAGAATGGCAATTCTTCATAAAAAAGAAGAACTGGATGGCTATAATATCAGCGAAGAAGTTATAAAGTACATAGCAACAAACATCAAATCCAATATTCGTGAGCTGGAAGGAGCTTTCAACAAAGTAATGGCAAGTTCTAAGCTTGAAAAAAAGGAAGTTACACTTGAACTGGCTGAAAAAGCGCTGAAAGATATCATTTCCCCGGATCAGCAAAAGGTGATCACACCGGAATATATCATTTCTGTAGTAGCAGAACACTTTCATTTAACTGTTGCTGACCTTTGCGGAAATAAAAGAAGCTCAAAAATTGTCATGCCACGACAAATTGCTATGTATTTATGCAGGGATATCATAGATACTTCATTAAAAACTATTGGCAAAAATCTTGGAAACCGGGATCATACTACAGTTATGCACGGAATTGAAAAGATTGAAAAGGAAATTCTGACAAACGATAACATCAAGAATTCCATTGATACTTTGAAAAAGAAGATAAATCCACAGGGTTAAGTACTTTATCCACATAGCTTACCCAGGGTTTTACACTAAGTTATACAGTTTGAAAGTCTTGAGTTTTAAGGCTTTTTCATAGTTTTTCACACAATTCACAGCCCCTAAGACGGCTATTGCGGATTTCTTATATTATTTTTTTTAAAGGCCACTTTCTACCAGAAAAGGAGTTATACACAACATGAAGATCATCTGTTCCAAATCAAATTTATTAAAAAGCGTAAATATTTCTTTGAAAGCTGTTCCTTCTAAAACAACAATGCCTATTCTGGAATGTATTTTGATCGATGCATCTACAAACCAGATTAAATTTACCACAAATGATATGGAACTTGGTATTGAAACCATTGTTGACGGAACTATTTCTGAAAAAGGTATGATAGCATTAGATGCTAAAATTTTTTATGAGATCATCAGACGTCTTCCAGATAATGATGTTACGATTCATACTGACAATAATTATGTTGCTACTATTACCTGCGAAAAAGCAAAATTTACAATTCCGGGAAGATCCGGAGAAGATTTTGCTTATCTCCCTGTAATTGAAAGAGATGAATCACTGACACTTTCTCAGTTTACGTTGAAAGAAATGATTCGTCAGACACTTTTTTCAATTGCAGTTAATGAAAACAACAGACTAATGACTGGAGAACTCTTCGAAATAAAGGATAATTGTCTGAAAATTGTATCTCTGGACGGCCATCGTATATCCATTAGAAAGATGCCGCTTAAGAGAGAATATTCTGACAAAAAGATTGTCGTTCCAGGAAAGACACTTAGTGAAATCAGCAAGATTCTTTCCGGTGAAGTAGATGACCAGGTAAGTATTTACTTCACAAAAAATCACATTCTGTTCGAGTTTGATCAGACTATGGTAGTTTCCAGACTGATAGAAGGAGAATATTTCCGTATCGACCAGATGCTTTCCAGTGATTATGACACAAAACTGACTGTCAATAAAAAAGAATTTCTTGATTGTATTGACCGGGCAACACTTCTTGTCAGAGAGGGAGACAAGAAACCAATTGTTATAGACATCAGAGACAACAAAATGGAATTAAAGATTGATTCCTCCATGGGTTCCATGAATGAGGAGATCGATATTATGAAAGAGGGAAAGGATATCCTCATTGGATTTAATCCGAAATTCTTAATTGATGCTTTGAAAGTTATAGATGATGAAAATATTAACATGTATCTTATGAACCCAAAAGCTCCATGCTTTATCAGAGATGATGATGAGAGCTATACTTATCTGATCCTGCCTGTAAATATCAGCCAGAATCAGTCCAGATAGGAGGAATAAATTTTGGAGATCAGGATAAGAGACGAATTTATCAAGCTTGGTCAGGCTTTGAAACTTGCAGGAGTCGTTGAGGATGGGGTAGAAGCAAAATTTGTTATTCAGGATGGCCTTGTCAAAGTAAATGGTGAAACTGAGGAACGTCGTGGAAGAAAGCTTTATGAAGGTGACGTGATTTCTTTTGACGGCAATGAGATCAAAGTAACCAGGTAAATTATGTATATAGAGTCTATACAATTAAAAAATTTCAGAAATTATGAAAGCCTTCAGCTGAATCTGGATAAAGGAACAAATATTTTCTTTGGTGATAATGCTCAGGGAAAAACCAATATTCTGGAGGCTGCATATCTTTGTGGAACCACAAAATCCCATAAGGGGAGCAAAGACAGAGAAGTCATAAGGTTTGGCGAAGAGGAGGCTCATATCCGGATGATGGTAAAAAAAGACGGACTTTCCTATAAGTTGGATATGCATCTCAGAAAAAACAGATCAAAGGGAGCTGCGATCAACGGACTTCCGGTAAAAAAGGCAAGAGAACTGTTTGGAATTGTAAATCTTGTCTTTTTTTCACCGGAAGATCTTAATATCATTAAAAACGGTCCCGGGGAGAGACGAAGATTTATGGATCTGGAGCTGTGCCAGCTGGATCAGATCTATCTGTCAGATCTGGCTGGTTATAACCATATCGTAAATCAGAGAAACAGACTTTTGAAAGATATTTATACAAATCCGGCGCTGAATGATACTATGGACATCTGGGATATGCAGATGGTTCACTATGGACGCAAGATCATAGAAAAGAGAAAAAGTTTTGTAGAAGAACTGAATGAGATCATTCATGAGATTCATAAAAACCTTACAGGAGGAGAGGAGTTTCTGGAGGTTATTTATGATCCAAGTACGGAAGCAGATGACTTTGAAAGTATTCTGCAGAAAAACAGAACCAGAGATGTACGGATGAAAATGACATCTGCCGGTCCTCACAGAGATGATCTTTGTTTCAAAGTCAATGGGATAGATATTCGAAAGTACGGGTCTCAGGGACAGCAGAGAACAGCTGCGTTGTCTTTGAAACTTTCAGAGATCTATCTGGTAAAGAAAAAGATCAAGGATACGCCGGTTCTTCTTCTGGATGACGTACTTTCAGAGTTGGACAGCAGCAGGCAGACCTGCCTTTTGGACAGCATTCATGATATACAGACAATGATCACCTGTACAGGTCTGGATGATTTTGTAAGTAATCAGTTCCACATCAACAAAGTGTTCCGGGTGATAAAAGGACAGGTTTTTGACCCGGTAAATTCTGATATCAGTTACCTTTGACAAGGATAAATGCATATGTTAAACTGTTTTTAATTATGGAAAGTTGGTGAATATATCTTGGATAAAGAAGAATATCGAATAAAGTTAAATCAGATGAATCACTATGTAGACCAGAAAAAATACAAGGAAGCAATGGATGTTGTGGACAGTATTGACTGGAGAAGAGTGAAGAATGTCCATACATTATGTGTTGTTGGTGAAATTTACGCTGCAAATAGGAGATATGAGGAAAGCCGGGAAATATTCCTTCTGGCATATCATCGGGCTCCGATCGGAAAAAATATTCTGTACAGGCTGATTGAAGTTTCACTGAAAATGAAGGATATTCAGGAAGCAGAAGAGTTTTTTGAGGAATTTCAGGAAGTTGCGCCAAATGACAGTAATCAGTACATCCTGAGATATAAGATCAGCAAGGCAGAAAATGCATCTCTGGAAGAACAGATCAGGATACTTGAAGATTATAAAGAAAAAGAATTTACAGAGCGTTGGTCTTATGAACTTGCAAAACTGTATTATCAGAATGGTGAAACAAAAAAATGTCTGGAGCTCTGTAATGATATTATCCTTTGGTTTAATGAAGGACGTTATGTTCTGAAAGCAATGGATCTTAAGAATCGTATGGGGCAGCTTACAGGAGCAGAAAAAGAAAAGTATGAGCAGCAGTTTGTTCCAAATCTTACCAAGGTGGGAGAAATGGAGCAGAATGCAGATGTCCAGTCAGTGCAGGAAGATGTTGCTGACGAAGAGGCTCCGGTGATCGAAAGTGTCCGGATCGATGAGCGTGATGTTAATAATGCAGAAAGTCTTCAGGAAAAGATTTCTAAAAGCATTCGTGACATTTTTAACGGCAGCAAAAAAGAATCAGAGGAAGAGTTTGCTGAAGAGGATCAGGATATCCAGGAAGAAGAGCATCAGGATGAAATGATTAAGGACAAGTCTTCAGAAGCGGAAGAGCAGAATGTTCCTGAGCTTGAGCCAGAGGATGTTTCTGCAGATACAGACGTTTCTGACAGCGAGCCGGCAGAAGAGGAAGAGATTGCCGAGGAGCTGCCGGAAGAAAAGTCAGAAGAAATACCGGATGTGTCCAGGCTGGAAAACGAAGAAGAGCTTTCAGATAGCATTAAAGAACTTAAGAAATTTGAGATTCCGGATTCTATGAAAGACGTTGATCTTGCAGAAAATGTTTATGCAGATATTCCAAAAGCTCCGGATATTATTCTTCCTGATATGGATACAGATGACGAAAAAGCGGAACTCAATGAATTTAATCTTGAAGATATGATCCTTTCTGCTGCAACAGCTCAGGGAATTGAAATTCCAAAGGATACAGTTTCTGAACAGCCAAAGATTCAGGAAGATGATGTGCTGGATGAAGATTATATGACAGAAGAAGATCTTCAGAGTGCAGAAGATGAGTTTTTAAACGGTCCGGCAGGAAGAAAGCCAGAGCCGGAATTTGAAGAAGAGGAAATCCGGGGAGAAGACTCCTATGAGGATGATGAGCTGAACGACGACGATTTTTACGAATACAGTGACGATGAAGACGACGAAGACAGCTTTTATGAAGATGATGAACTGTATGAAGACGATGAAGAAGAATTCTATGAAGATGAGGATGATGAGCTTGATGAGGAAGAATTTGAGGAGCTTCCTGTTGTAAGCCGTAAGCCTCTTACGGAAAAGAAAGATGCAAAAATAAAAAGACCGGATCCCAATAGAAAAACTGTATTCAGAGAAGAAGAGGAACTGGAACGTTTTGTTGATTCAATCCGTCCACAGGAAGCGATGGATATCATTCCAAGGGAAAAGCAGCTGACAGACAGTGAGAAAAAGCTGTTTACATATTTTGCCAAAGTACCTGGGCTGAGAGAACAGTTGGTAGAGACATTATGTGATGTACAGGACGCTGCATCAGATAAGACTTCCAGAACAGGCAATATTATTGTTATGGGAGGTCGGGAGACAGGAAAAACAAGATTGATTTCAGGTCTGATCCCGGCAATCTGTAAGGAACTGAATCTGGAGGCTGCCAAGGTAGCTTATGTATTTGCAGATCAGATCAATGGAAAAAATATAGCGGCTATTGTTAAGAAAATGGCAGGCGGTTTTCTTGTAATCGAAAATGCAAATCAGCTGAAAAAAGAAACCGTAAATCAGCTGAGTAAGGCAATGGAATTCCGTACAGACGGAATGATAGTGATCATGGAAGATGAAAAGATTGGAATGCGTAAGCTTATGGCCAGATTTCCGAAGTTTGCGTCCAAGTTTACATCAATGATCAATATTCCTGTATTTACAAATGATGAACTTGTAAATTTTGCTATGATTTATACAAGAGAAAGAGGCTATGCCATCGATCAGAAAGCTATGGTTGCTCTTTACAATCTGATCAGTACTAATCAGAAGGATGATGAGCCAATGAATGTTGGAGCTGTAAAAGACATTATCGATAATGCGATTGCCAGATCCACAGGCGGAATCCGTAAGCTGAGCCGAAATATCTCAAAAAAGAGAACAGATGTAGATGGATATGTAGTTCTGTACGAGAAGGATTTTAACTAAAAATAAATAGAGAAAAAGGAAGTAAAGATTATGACCAGACCTTATCTTGGAAATCCCAAATATACCATTGAAGTTCTTCAGAAGTATGGATTCGTTTTTCAGAAAAGGTTTGGTCAAAATTTTTTGATCGATACCCATGTTCTGGAAAAAATCATAAGAGAATCAGAAATTACAAAAGATGATTTTGTACTGGAAATCGGACCAGGTATTGGAACTATGACACAATATCTGGCGGACTCTGCCAGAGAAGTGACTGCAGTAGAGATTGATGATGCATTGATTCCGATACTTCAGGATACCTTAAAAGAGTGGGACAATGTAACAGTGATACATGGTGATATCCTGAAAACAGACATACGTAAGATCGCAGAAGAAAAAAACAATGGAAAAGCAATAAAGGTAGTTGCCAATCTCCCGTATTATATTACAACTCCCATCATTATGGGGCTTTTTGAAAGCCATGTTCCGGTGGAATCTATTACGGTTATGGTTCAGAAAGAGGTTGCAGACAGAATGCAGACCGGGCCTGGATCCAAAGATTATGGTGCGTTGTCTCTGGCCGTGCAGTACTATGCTGAGCCGGAGATTGTTGCAAATGTCCCGCCGAATTGTTTTATGCCCAGACCAAAGGTGGGAAGTGCGGTGATACGTCTTAGAAGACATCAGATACCGCCGGTACAGGTTCAGGATGAAAAGCTGATGTTTCGTCTGATACGTGCTTCTTTTAATCAGAGAAGAAAAACTATGGCAAATGGGCTTAAAAATTCTCAGGAATTAAATTATACAAAAGAACAGATTGAAAAGGCAATCTCAAATTGTGGGCTTCCTCTGAACATCAGAGGAGAAGCGCTTACTCTTGCACAGTTTGCTGAACTTTCCAATGCCTTTTCGGAAATTGAAAAATAAAAGAAATAGTAAAAAGCATCCGGTGGCTGGTCGGATGCTTTTTACTTTTAAAAATTTATTAAATTTAAAAGGAAGGAGAGTTGATCACCACTTGGGCGATCAACATATGAAAAAGAAAATTATAAAAATAATGTTGGCTGTATTATTTTTATGGTCATAGTATATCCGAAAAATGTGAGAGTTTCATGTTTAAGTTATGAAAAAATAATGAACGAATATAAAAAGATTTATGAATGAATATTTTAAAGACAGGGATAAAAGATCCTGAAAACATGTTCACATAATTTTTACAGAAAAAGATTTTTCATGTGCTATAATGTGATCTGTGAATCAGGAAACCTGTTTATCAGATGAAAATGGAGGTAGTTTAAATGAAAATAAAGAAATTAAGTGCACTGATCCTTGCCGGAGTTCTTACCTGTACAGCACCTGCTGCTGTTTCAGCAGATGCTCAGACAGATGCAGCAGTAGATCAGGCTGTAGAATTACTGGAGCAGAGCGGCATCAGCGAATTTATGTCAGATCCGGATAATGTAGTAGATGTTATCATAGCCGCAAAGGATACCATTGGTCAGGCTGACGTATCAGATGCGGATATAGCAGAGGCTCTTGATACAGCTGCTGCAGCGGCAGGATTTTCTCTGTCAGATTCAGATAAAGATACTTTAGTAGGAATCTATAATAAATTTAAAAATATAGATATTGATGAAGAAAACCTCAGAACTCAGGTAAATAAGATATATGACAAGCTGGAAAGTCTTGGGATTACGAAAGAAGACGTAAAAGGCATTCTGGGAAAATTGATAGATCTTGTAAAAAGCATTATAAACTAAGCGCAGATTTTTGAACCCAGGAGAAATTTATAAAAAATACATAGCTTTAAACTGATAAAGAGAAGAAGCATATGTGATATTTTTATAAAAAATATGATGATTTCAGAAAAAGTATTGTGCAAATACACGAAAGATTCATTGTTTATTCATTATTTGTTCATAATCAATTGTTATCATAATAATAGTTCGAAAGAACAAAGTTATGACGTTGTAATGTTCTTCATTACACATAAATTTTTTCATAATAATTGCCCCGGTAAACCACTGCCGGGGCACTCCTCGTTTATAAAGCCCTTTTTCAGGGCTTTTTTCTTTTTATAAATACACAAAGGTTGTAGGTGGGAAAAGGATTATGATATAATAACAGATAGATTAAGCTGGATATCACATATAAAAAAGGAGTTGTATAGTATGGCAGAAACAATGAAAGATTATGAGCAGGAACTGAATGCATCCATGAAAAAAATAGAAGAAGGAGATATTCTTAAAGGAACAGTAGTCAGTGTTGACGAAAAGGAAGTGATCCTGGATCTGGGGTATTATGCAGAAGGAGTGATCCCGGCAGACGCTTACAGCAGAGAACCGGGTTTTAGTCTGAAAGAGACCGTACATCCGGGAGACGAAGTTTCTGCCACGGTGGTACGTATGGATGACGGAAATGGAAATATTCTTCTTTCCAGAGTAGAAGCATCAGATATTCTTGCCTGGGAAAAAATCAGAGAATATAAGGAGTCTGGAGAAGTTTTAGAAGTTGTGGTAAAAGGGATCACCAATGCCGGTGTGATCGCCTATGTAGAAGATATTAGAGGATTTATCCCTGCTTCCAAGCTGGCACTGGGATATGTGGAGGACACGGAGTCATATCTGAATCAGCATATTCAGGTTCAGGTTATTGATTTTGAGAAGGAAAGTAAAAAGCTGATCCTCTCAGCAAAAGAGCTTTTAAGGGAAAAGGCAGAGGAAGAAAGAAAAAATAAAATATCCAATGTTCAGGTGGGCCTTGTAACAGAGGGAGTAGTAGAAAGCCTTCAGCCTTACGGTGCATTTGTGGATCTTGGAAACGGACTTTCCGGTCTGGTGCATATTTCACAGATCTGTGAAAAACGGATCCGGAAGCCTTCTGAGGTTCTGACTGTAGGAGACAGGGTAAAAGTAAAGGTAACTGCAGTGAAAGATGGAAAATTAAGTCTCAGTATCAAAGAGGCGGAAGATATGATGGCAAAGGAGATCGAAGAGGAGGTTTATGAGGCTCCGGATGCAGGAGAAGAAGCAACCACTTCTCTGGGAGCTCTTTTTGCAGGAATTAAACTGAACTGACTACTGGTTTGAATTTTAGAAAGAGGAAATTATGAAGAAGCAGGATAAAATCTTTGTGATCGGACATAAGAATCCGGATACGGATTCTATCTGTTCTGCCATTGCGTATTGCGATATTAAGAACAGAACATTCCAGAACAGGCGGTATATACCAAAACGTGCAGGTCAGATCAATGAGGAAACAGAATTTGTTCTGAACCGTTTTGGAATTCAGCCGCCGGGATATTTAAGTAATATTGGAACGCAGGTAAAGGATATGGATATCCGTATGAGTCCTGAGGCAGATAAAAGTATGTCTTTGAAAAATGCATGGGATCTGATGCAGGAAAACAGTATCGTATCTCTGCCCATCAGGGATAAGGAAGGTGGTCTGGAAGGACTGATCACCATTGGTGATATTGCAAAAACATATATGGATACCACGGACAGCTACCTTCTTTCCACAGCAAGGACACAGTACCTGAGAATTGCGGAAACCATTAATGGAAAAGTGGTAGAAGGAAACGGCCATGGCTATTTTACTGAAGGAAAGGTCATGGTAGGAACGGCGGATCCCGATAAGATCAAAGAATATGTAGGAGAAAATGATATGGTGATCCTTGGAAACAGAGAAGAGGATCATCTTAAGGCAATCGAACTGAATGTAAGCTGTATTATTGTGGGGATGGATATTCAGGTAACAGAAAAGGTTCTGAAGTTGGCTCATGAAAGAGATATCGTAGTGATTTCCTCACCCTATGATACCTTTACCATATCGAGGCTGATCAATCAGAGTATTCCGGTACGTTATATCATGAAGACAGATAATCTGGTTACCTTCCATACGGAAGATTTTACAGACGATATCCAGGATGTAATGATCAAGCACAGGCATCGTGCATTCCCTGTGATCGATAAAAAGGGAAAATGTGTGGGAACCATTTCCCGCCGTAATTTCCTGGATATGCATAGAAAAAAGGTGGTCCTGGTGGATCACAATGAAAAAGATCAGGCAGTGGATAATATTGAAAAGGCAGATATCCTGGAAATTATTGATCATCACAAGCTGGGCACACTTCAGACCATGCAGCCTATTAATTTCCGAAATCAGCCGGTAGGATGTACAGGAACTATTATGTATCAGATATACGGAGAACAGAAGCTGGAAATCCCGCCTAAGATCGCAGGACTGCTCTGTGCTGCGATTATTTCAGATACGCTGATGTTCCGCTCTCCCACCTGTACTCTTCAGGATAAGATGGCAGCAGGAGCTCTTGCGCTGATCGCAGATATTTCCATTGAGGAGTTTGCAAAAGAAATGTTCAAGGCAGGAAGCAATCTGAAGGACAAAGCTCCCGAAGAAATCTTTTATCAGGACTATAAGAAGTTCATTGCTGAAGGCGATATTATGTTTGGAGTGGGTCAGATCAGTTCCATGGATGAAGAAGAACTGAAGGAAATCAAGAAGAAACTGGAGCCGTTTATGGTAAGTGAATGCGGACGTCATGGAGTTACCAGAGTATACTTTATGCTCACCAGCATTATGAACCGTTCTACAGAATTGCTCTTCTACGGTGAAGGAAGCCGGGAAATGGCGGAAAGTGCTTTTGGAATGGAGGCAGAGGATGGCACTCTTTACCTGGAGGGTGTCGTGTCCAGAAAAAAACAGCTGATACCTGCACTGATGGAAGCAGCTCAGATGCTGAACGAGTATGCATAAAGTCAAGGAGGATATAATGGCAAAGCAAAGCTGGAAGCCGGGAAACATGCTATACCCTCTTCCTGTGGTTATGGTAAGCACTGCAGATAAAGACGGAAGAGACGATATCATTACAGTGGCATGGGCGGGAACGGTATGTACCAATCCGCCTATGCTGTCCATTTCTGTTCGTCCGGAGCGTTTTTCTTATCATATGATTCGGGAAACAGGAGAATTTGTGGTCAATCTTACTACAGAGGAGCTGGCTTTTGCCACAGATTACTGTGGTGTCAGATCCGGCAGAGATGTGGATAAATTTAAAGAAACAGGTCTTACCAGACAAAAGGCAGATCTGGTAAAGGCTCCTATGATCGCCGAATCGCCGGTGAATATTGAATGCCGTGTACGGGAAATAAAAGAACTGGGTTCTCATCATATGTTTATTGCAGAAGTCGTGGCAGTTCATGCTGATGAAAAATACATGGATGAGAAAAAAAGATTTGATCTGAACAGGGCAAAGCCCATTGTGTATTCCCACGGGGAATACCTGGCAACAGGAAGAAAACTGGGAACTTTTGGATATAGCGTAAAAAAAGTGAAAAATAAAAGAAAAAAACGATGAAAATCCAGTAAAAAACCGCCAATGCCTCTAAGCGTTGCAGAATAAGGCTTTTTATGGTAAAATAAAATCTGGTAAATTGCAAATACTTTATCTGGAAGGCAGTAAAATGTATGAATAATATCATATTGATCGGAATGCCAGGTGCGGGAAAAAGTACTATTGGAGTTGTTCTTGCAAAAATCCTGGGATATCAGTTCCTTGATTCGGATCTTCTGATCCAGAAACAGGAAAAAAGAAAACTTCACCAGATCATATCCCAGGAGGGAAATGACGGCTTCAAAAAAATAGAAAACAGGGTAAATGCGTCGATTGAAGCAGAGGAAACAGTGATTGCCACAGGTGGAAGTGTGGTTTACTGTCATGAGGCAATGGAACATCTGAAATCAATAGGAACAGTTGTTTATCTGAAATTATCTTTAAAGCCTCTTTCAAAACGGCTTGGAAACCTGCAGGGAAGAGGCGTTCTCCTGAAAGAAGGACAGACTTTGAAGGATCTTTATCAGGAAAGAACGCCTCTGTATGAGAAGTATGCAGACATTGTGGTAGACGAAGAAGGAAAAGATCTGGAAGCATGCATTCAGGCAGTTCTGGACAAGTTTTCTGCAGAAAAAAGGTGACTGTTGTGCATGAAGCACAGTAGGAGCAGACAGAAACAGTGAAATTTTTATTTACAAATGTTAAAAATGTGTTATAATACGTTATTGAACATTTTAAGATAATGTTTTTTTTATTGGAATCAGTTATTTCTGGCGTTTGCTTCGACTTACGGAGTAAAAATAATTATAGAGGTGTTTTATGGAACAGTATGTAATTAAAGGTGGCAATCCGTTAGTAGGGGAAGTTGAGATTGGCGGAGCCAAAAATGCGGCCCTTGCAATACTTTCGGCTGCTATTATGACGGATGATACCATATTAATTGAGAACCTGCCTGACGTAAGAGACATCAATGTTTTACTGGAAGCAATCGCGGGGATCGGAGCGCAGGTAGAGCGCATTAACAGATCCACTGTGAAGATCAACGGATCTACCATTGCTGATATCAGTGTTGATTATGAATATATCAAAAAAATCCGTGCGTCCTATTATCTTCTGGGTGCACTGCTTGGCAAATACAAACATGCAGAAGTACCTCTTCCGGGAGGCTGCAATATTGGAAGCAGACCGATCGATCAGCATCTGAAAGGTTTCCGTGCTCTTGGAGCAGATGTAAAGATCATTCATGGCGCTATTGTTGCCAGAGCAGAGAATCTTCATGGAAGCCATATTTTCCTTGATGTGGTTTCAGTAGGAGCAACCATTAATATCATGATGGCTGCATCTATGGCTCCTGGGCGTACTATTATCGAGAATGCGGCAAGAGAGCCTCATGTTGTAGACGTTGCCAATTTCCTGAACAGTATGGGAGCTAATATCAAGGGTGCAGGAACAGATGTGATCCGCATCAAAGGTGTTGAAAAGCTTCACCGTACTGAATATTCTATCATTCCGGATCAGATCGAGGCAGGAACATTTATGTTTGCTGCAGCGGCTACAGGCGGTGATGTTACTGTAAAAAATGTAATTCCCAAGCATCTGGAGGCAACGACAGCCAAGCTTGAAGAGATTGGCTGTGAGGTGGAAGAATTTGATGATGCAGTTCGTGTCCGTGCAGCAAAAAGACTTCACAGAACACATGTAAAAACACTTCCATATCCGGGATATCCAACAGATATGCAGCCGCAGATCGCTGTTACCCTTACACTTGCAGAGGGAACCAGTATTGTTACAGAAAGTATTTTTGAAAATCGTTTTAAATATGCAGATGAGCTCTCCAGAATGGGAGCAAATATCAAGGTAGAGGGAAATTCTGCTATTATTGACGGTGTGCGTAAACTTACAGGCGCAAGAGTCAGTGCTCCTGACCTTCGTGCAGGTGCTGCTCTGGTGATTGCCGGTCTGGCAGCAGACGGTGTGACAGTAGTGGATGATATTGTTTATATCCAGCGAGGTTATGAGAATTTCGAGGAGAAACTGAGAAGTCTGGGAGCTGAGATAGAAAAGGTTTCCAGTGAAAAAGAGATTCAGAAATTCCGTCTTCGTGTGGGATGATCGTTGCTGTGAACGAAGTGAACAGTAAACGGTTGATTCTATTCATAAAATGTTCATAGATTTATTCTTGACAAAAGGAATAAATGAGTATATCGTATGATTTGTTACAAAATAAATAAAAAACGGCCTTTTATTCAGAGTGGTGGAGATACAAAGGATCTGCGAAGCCACGGCAACCCCTCCTCGGAGGAAGGTGCCAACCTGAGCGAGTGATCGAACAATAAGAGGATTGAAAGATAAATTCAGACAGTCCGATTATTCGGGCTGTTTTTTTGTCAGAAAAGAAAGGAAAATACAATGGAGAAAATTTTATTTACTTCTGAATCAGTAACCGAAGGCCATCCGGATAAAATGTGCGATGCTATTTCCGATGCGATTCTTGATGCGCTTATTGAGCAGGATCCAATGAGCCGTGTGGCCTGTGAGACAGCAACTACTACAGGTCTTGTTCTTGTTATGGGTGAGATCACTACAAATGCTTATGTAGATATCCAGAAAATTGTAAGGGATACAGTCAGAGAAATCGGTTATACCCGCGGTAAATACGGATTTGATGCAGAGACCTGCGCGGTGATCACAGCCATCGATGAGCAGTCTGCAGACATCGCTCTTGGTGTAGATAAAGCTCTGGAAGCAAAAATGGGCGAAGATGAGATCGACGCTATCGGTGCAGGAGATCAGGGAATCCAGTTCGGCTATGCTTCCAACGAAACTGAGGAATATATGCCTTATGCTATTAATATGGCGCACAAGCTTGCACGTCAGCTTACCAAGATCCGCAAAGATGGAACACTCAGCTACTTAAGACCGGATGGAAAAACACAGGTAACTGTAGAGTATGATGAGGCAGGTACTCCGATTCGTATCGATGCTGTTGTATGCTCTACTCAGCATGATCCGGAAGTGACTCAGGAGCAGATCCACGAGGATATTAAGAAATATGTATTTGATGCGATCATTCCGGCAGACATGGTAGATGAGAACACGAAGTATTTCATTAATCCTACCGGACGTTTTGTCATTGGAGGACCTCATGGAGACAGTGGTCTTACCGGACGTAAGATCATTGTTGATACCTATGGCGGAACAGGACGTCACGGCGGCGGTGCTTTTTCCGGAAAAGACTGTACCAAGGTTGACCGTTCTGCAGCATATGCAGCTCGTTATGTTGCAAAAAATATTGTTGCGGCAGGTCTTGCGGACAAATGTGAGATTCAGCTCTCTTATGCGATTGGTGTGGCTCAGCCGACATCCATTAATGTGGAGACATTTGGAACAGGAAAGCTGTCAGCTACAAAGCTGGTAGAGATCATCCGTGAGAATTTTGACCTTCGTCCAGCTGGAATCATCCGTATGCTTGACTTAAGAAGACCAATCTACAAACAGACAGCAGCTTATGGTCATTTTGGACGTACAGATGTAGATCTTCCGTGGGAAAAACTGGATAAAGTTGAAGATCTGAAGAAATATCTGTAAGATGATTTTATAGAAAATTTAGACATAGAAATCTGACGATGTGATATAATGAACGCACAGGCAGTAAATAATCTGATTTTGCTGCCATGCGTTCTTTTTTTGTTCACTAGAAAAGAGGGATAAGTTATGAAATTACGAACAAGGATCATAGTAGGATTTCTGATGATCATTCTGGTTCCTCTTCTTTTGTCTGCAGCTACACTTCATGGATTCAGAGAATCTCAGAACCGTAATATGGAAAAGGCCAGGGAATCTCAGGAAGCCGCTTCTGATTATGATTATGGGATTACCATTGCTGATTCTGAATCTGATGATTATGGGATCCAGATTATGACAAAGGATCTTTTTGTTTCTGCTCTGGTGATCCTTGTATTTACCGGTCTGTCTGTAGGATTATGGATATACAGGAGCGTTGCAACTCCTCTTGTGAAGCTTCGCAAAGCAACACAGAATATAAAAGAGGGAAATCTGGATTTTGTTCTGGATGTAGAGGGAACAGATGAATTTTCCGAGCTCTGTCGGGATTTTGAGGAAATGCGGCGAAGACTGAAGGAATCTGCAGAAGAAAAGATCATTCTTGATAAAGAAAATAAGGAACTGATAAGTAATATTTCCCATGATCTGAAAACACCGATTACAGCAGTAAAAGGGTATGTGGAGGGAATTATGGACGGAGTTGCAGATACTCCGGAAAAAATGGACCGTTACGTAAGGACAATCTATAATAAAACAAATGAAATGGATCATCTGATCAATGAGCTTACATTTTATTCCAAGATCGATACCAACAGAATTCCATATACTTTCAGTAAACTGAATGTGGAAGATTATTTTTCTGATTGTGCAGAGGAAATCGGGCTGGAACTGGAAACAAGAGGCATACAGCTTTATTATGCAAATTATGTAGACCGGAATGTTCAGGTGATTGCAGACGGAGAACAGATTCGCCGTGTGATCCATAATATCATAGGCAATGCCATTAAGTATATGGATAAACAGAAAGGTGTGATCCAGATTCGGGTTAAGGATGTAGGCGATTTTGTACAGGTGGAGATCGAGGATAATGGAAAAGGAATCGCGTCCAAGGACCTGGCTTTTATTTTTGACCGTTTTTACCGGACTGATGTTTCAAGAAATTCTTCTAAGGGAGGAAGTGGAATCGGTCTTTCTATCGTACGCAAGATCATGGAGGATCACGGCGGTAAAGTATGGGCCACCAGCCGGGAAGGAATCGGAACCATTATGTATTTTGTTTTGAGAAAATATCAGGAGGTACCAATGAAATGAGCAAGATACTGATCATTGAAGATGAAGAAGCGATTGCGGATCTTGAAAAAGATTATCTGGAGCTTTCCGGATTTGAAGTGGAAATCGCAAACAGAGGAGATACAGGACTGGAAAAGGCTATGAAGGAAGAATACGATCTGATCATTCTGGATCTGATGCTTCCGGAAGTGGACGGATTCGATATCTGCAAGCAGGTTCGTCAGGAAAAAAATACACCAATCATCATGGTTTCAGCCAAAAAAGATGATATTGACAAAATTCGGGGACTTGGACTGGGCGCAGACGATTATATGACGAAACCGTTCAGTCCAAGTGAACTGGTTGCTCGTGTAAAAGCGCATATGGAGAGATATAACCGTTTGGTAGGATCCAGTGCTGTAAAGAATGATATTATAGAAATTCGAGGCATCAAGATTGATAAGACGGCAAGACGTGTGTGGGTAAATGGCGAAGAAACAACCTTTACTACTAAGGAATTTGATCTGCTTACATTTCTGGCTGAAAATCCAAATCGTGTATTTACCAAAGATGAGCTGTTCAGGGAGATATGGGCAATGGAATCTGTAGGAGATATTGCGACAGTAACTGTTCATATCAAAAAAATAAGAGAAAAGATTGAATTCAATACAGCCAAACCTCAGTATATTGAGACTATATGGGGAGTGGGGTATCGGTTTAAGGTGTGAGGATTCTGGATCGGAGAGATTATCTCCGGTCCATTTTTCGTTATATTCATCTGACTCTTATTACAAAAGAAGACAATTTGATTTGTATTGTTTTGGCGCGTTTCCACTTATTTACCAAATGAAAACAGGATAAAACAATAAAAATCAATAAAAAATGATAAAAAATCATTGACAAATATGTAGAATATTGTTATACTGAGTACATCAAGTTAAGAGAAGCATTTTTATGAGTATGCAAAGGGGCATGTTTGATCCGGATTATAATAAGAACATTGCAAAAACGCAAAAAATAAGAGATGCTTTTTTTGTACCCGTATTTCATTATGAACTTGTAACTTATTAACAAATAAACAAAGAAAAAGGAGAAGGATTTATGAAGAATCGTAAAAAAGTTCTCGCAGCTCTTATGGCAGGTGTTATGACTCTGTCTATGAACACAGCAGTATTCGCAGCAGAAGACGGATACGCAGTAAAAGCAACAAACACAGATGCGAAATCAAAGGACAATGACCTGGTGATCGCAATCGAAGGAAGTGTAAGTTCTATGGACCCGGCAAACATTCCGGATACGAATGCTATTTCTGCAACCCGTGGATGTTATGAGATGCTGATCACTTTCAATGAGAATCAGGAACTGGAAGGACAGCTGGCAGAATCCTGGGAGGTTTCTGAGGATTCCCTTACTTATACATTCCATCTTCGCGAAGGCGTTAAATTCTCCGATGGAACAGATTTTAATGCAGCAGCTGTAGTGGCAAACTATGAAAGAATCATTGATCCGGAAAACAAACTTCGTCAGAGAAGAACTTATGTTGTAGCTCAGCCGGACGGAACAGAAAAATTCCGTGTTGAGAGCATTGAGACTCCGGATGACTATACAGTAGTGTTCAAGCTTACAGAAGCATGGTCTCCGTTTATCAACCGTATGACACAGTTCTGTATGATCAGCCCGGCTGCTCTTGAGAAATACGGCAATGATATTATGAACCATCCGGTAGGAACAGGTCCGTTTATCTGCACAGAGTGGGAGGAAGGCGATCATACTTCTTTCGAGCGTAATGAAGATTACTGGGGAGAAAAAGCTTCCGTAGATACTGTTACTATTAAAGAGGTACCAGAGGCTGGTTCCCGTACAGCAATGCTCCAGACTGGCGAGGCAGATCTTGTTTATCCGATGCCTGCAGACCAGATGGCAGCAATCCAGGGAAGCGATGATGTAAATGTACTTGCAGCAGACTCTAATATCATGAGATACGTAACTCTGAATATGAATCTTCCGGAGCTTCAGGATGTTAAAGTACGTCAGGCTATGAACTATGCTATCGATAAAGATGCATATATCCAGCTTATGTATGCAGGAAACGGAAAACCGGCAACATCTGTTGTTCCTTCTATTATCAGCGGATATAAAGAGCAGACTCCATATACATACGATGTGGAGAAAGCAAAAGAGCTTATGAAAGAAGCCGGATACGAAGATGGATTCAAGCTTACTCTGTGGGGAGACAACATCACTCAGGATGTAAAGGGTATGACATTTGTAAAACAGATGCTTTCTCAGATCAACATTGATGTAGAAGTACTTCCGATGGAATCAGCTACTATCAGTGATAAGATTTATGTAGAAAAAGATGAGGCTGAAGTAAACATGTGGTATGTAAACTGGTCTGCATCTGACTTTACTATGGATGGTTCTGTACGTTCTCTTCTGTACAGTGACATGTGTCCTCCAACCAGTGCGAATACAGCATACTTCAGCGATGAAGAATTTGATAAACTGTTAGACGAAGGTCTGGCTACTGCTGACCCGGAAAAACAGGCTGAGATTTATGGAAAAGCTCAGACAATCGCATGGGAAGCAGCACCATGGCTGTTCCTTGGTAATGACCAGCTTCTGTATGCAGCAAAATCTTATCTCTCCGGCGCATATGTATCTCCGGACGGATCATTTAACTTTGCACATGCAGAACTTGCACAGTAAGAGTCACGAAAATAAAACAGAATAGGCAACTGGGGCGACAGGCGCCGCAGTGAAATATGACAGAGCAAAAAAGTTCTGAGTAGGAAACTGCCGTACAGCGGTCTGTGACCATTCACAGATGTGCATACGGTAGTTTCTTTTACTGTACAGATGAGAATCGTACAGCATATAAATTTTTAAAATATCAGACTGGAGGTAATAAAATGGGCAAATATTTTTGCAAGCGTGTAGCAAGCGCAATTCCACTTCTGCTTGTAATTTCATTTGTGGTATTTATGTTCATCCATATGATCCCGGGAGATCCGGCCAGAATGATCGCAGGACAGGATGCAACAAAGGAAGATGTAGAGGTAGTAAGAGAGCAGCTGGGTCTGAATGAGCCTCTGCTTGTTCAGTATGGCCATTACATGAAAGGTCTTTTTACCGGAGATCTTGGCGATTCTGTAAAAAATGGAAAAACAGTTGTTGAAACAATTGCACCAAGACTGAAACCAACAATCATGCTGACAGTATCAGCTATGATCTGGGCAACTATCATAGGTATTGCTCTGGGTATCATTTCTGCAGTATTCCATGGAAGAGCACTTGACTATATTGGAATGATCATTGCGATTTCTGGTATATCTGTTCCAAGCTTCTGGTTGGGACTGGAACTGATCCAGGGATTTTCGGTTGCATTGAACTGGCTGCCTACAGGAGGACTGGATTCCTGGCAGAGTTATATTCTTCCATCTATCACCATGGGTGCAGGAATCATGGCTGTATTAGGAAGATTCACCAGATCCACCATGCTGGAGACCATGCGTGAGGATTATGTCCGTACAGCACGTGCCAAAGGTTTAAAAGAAACTCTGGTTGTTATGCGTCATGCATTTAAAAATTCTCTTATTGAGATTGTTACTGTTGCAGGCCTTCAGATCGGCGGTCTTCTTTCCGGTTCTGTTATGGCGGAAACAGTATTTTCCATCCCGGGTCTTGGACGTCTGCTGGTAGACTCTATTAATTTCCGTGATTACAAAGTAGTACAGGCGCTGCTTCTGTTCTTTGCAGCGGAATACATTTTCATTAACCTGATCGTGGATGTCCTTTACGGAGTGATCAACCCGAAAATTCGCTATAACTAGGAGGAAAAAACATGGCACAGACAAATACAAATTTAGACCAGAACAAGTTTGCTGCTGCTGAAGAGCTTCCTAAAGCGCAGAGTAAGGTAAAAGAATTTACCAAGAAGTTTATGAAGCGTAAAACAGCAGTTGTTTCTCTTGTTTTTATACTGTTTATTATTTTAATGGCGGTTATTGCGCCGTTTGTAGTTCCTTATGCACCGGATCAGCCGGATTATACAGCCCTTCTTCAGGGACCAAGCGCAGCTCATATCTGGGGTACAGATGAATTTGGCCAGGACGTATTCAGCCGTCTGATGGTAGGTTCCAGATTATCTCTTTCCTGTGCACTGATCGCTACTGTGATCGGAACAGCAGGAGGAGTTGTTTTAGGTCTGATCGCAGGTTTCTACGGCGGATTTGTAGACTCCCTGATCATGAGATGCTGTGATGTTCTTTTTGCATTTCCGGATATCCTTCTTGCAATCGCAGTTGTTGCAATTATCGGACCTGGTATGGTAAACGTTATGATTGCTGTTGCAGTGTTTACGGTGCCATCCTTTGCCCGTATCATACGAAGCGCAACTATTTCTGTTAAGCAGTCCCTTTATGTGGAGGTTGCCCGTTCTCTGGGATGTAAAAACAGCCGGATTCTGTTTGTACATGTGTTCCCGGGAACTATCCAGTCCATGATCGTAAACTTTACCATGCGTATTGGTACAGCAATCCTGGCGGCATCTTCTCTTAGCTTCCTGGGATTTGGAGCTAATGTTACAGAACCTGACTGGGGTGCAATGCTTTCACTTGGACGTAACTATCTGAATACAGCTCCTCATATGGTACTGTTTCCAGGTATTCTGATCTTCCTTACCGTTCTGGCATTTAACCTGCTGGGCGATGGTCTCAGAGATACTCTGGATCCGAAGATGAACTAGGAGGGAGAAACCATGGCAGAAAAATTATTAGAAGTAAAAAATCTCCGCACAGAATTCAAGCGGGACAAAACATGGGTGACAGCAGTCAATAACGTATCCTTTTCCATTGACAGAGGAGAAATCCTTGGTCTGGTAGGAGAGTCCGGATGCGGCAAGTCTGTTACCTCCCTGTCCGTTATGCGTCTTCTGGCAAGAAACAGTAAAATATCCAATGGAGAAGTAATCCTGAATGGAACAGACCTTCTCAAAGAAGATAAAAAGGGAATGAGAAATATCCGCGGAAGAGAAGTTGCAATGATCTTCCAGGAACCGATGAACTCTCTGAACCCATGTATGAAAATTGAGAAACAGCTTACAGAGGCAATTCTTCTTCATAATGATTTCAGCAAGGAGCAGGCTCATCAGAGAGCGTTTGATGTACTGAAATCTGTTGGTATCCCGGAGCCGGAAATGACTCTTAAGAGTTATCCTCATCAGCTGTCCGGTGGTATGTGTCAGCGAGTTATGATCGCTATGGCAATGTCATGCGAGCCAGAACTTCTGATTGCAGATGAGCCTACTACAGCTCTTGACGTTACTATTCAGGCACAGATTTTGGAACTGATGGAAGAAATCCGTGAAAAGAAAAATACAGGTATCCTGATGATCACACATGACCTTGGTGTGGTTGCAGAAATGTGCAGCCGTGTGGTTGTTATGTATGCAGGCCGTATCGTAGAGGAGGCTCCGGTAAAAGAGCTGTTTGCAGCTCCGAAGCATCCATATACACAGGGACTGATCGCTTCTGTACCGAAGCTTGGCAGCGGAGTGGAATCTCTTCCGTCTATCCCGGGAAGTGTGCCGGATCTTTCCGTTATGCCAAAGGGATGTAAATTTGCACCAAGATGCAAGTATGCAACAGATATCTGCAGAGAGAAGGAGCCGGAGCTTGAGGTTGTAGACGGAGTCCATAAATGCAGGTGCCATCATTTTAAAGAACTTGGAAAGGAGGCGTGATCGGTCATGAGTGAAGCATTAGTATCTGTAAAAAACATATCAAAAACATTTTCTGCAAATAAGGGGATGTTCGGCAAGAAAAAATTCGTTCATGCCGTAAACGACGTTTCCTTTGACATTATGCCGGGAGAAACTTTTTCTTTGGTAGGAGAGTCCGGCTGTGGTAAATCCACAACAGGTAAACTGATCGATCATCTGATCACACCGGACCAGGGTGAAATCTGGTTCCAGGGCAAGGATATTTCAAAAATCTCTGATAATGAGATGCGTCCCTTAAGATCCGAGATCCAGATGGTATTCCAGGATCCTTATGGATCTTTGAACCCAAGAATGAAGGTGCAGGACCTGATCGGAGAACCTCTTCTGATCCACACTAATATGACAGCAGGCGAAAGATTGAAAAAAGTTCATGAGCTGCTTGGCGTCGTAGGTTTAAGTCCTTCTCATGGAGAACGTTATCCTCATGAGTTTTCAGGCGGACAGCGTCAGCGTATTGGTATTGCCAGAGCACTTACTGTACAGCCAAAGCTTATCATTGCCGATGAGCCGGTATCTGCACTGGACGTTTCTATCCAGGCACAGGTACTGAATCTTCTGCAGCAGCTGCAGAAGGATTATAATCTGACTTATCTGTTTATCTCTCATGACCTCAGTGTTGTGGAGATGATCTCAGACAGAATCGGTGTTATGTATCTTGGAACTATCGTAGAGACAGCTCCGAAAAAAGAACTTTATGCAAATCCAAGGCATCCGTATACAAGAGCACTTCTCTCTGCAGTTCCGATTCCGGATCCGGAGAAGAAGTCCAGCCGTATCATCCTTCAGGGTGATCTTCCGAGCCCAAGTAATCCGCCGAGCGGATGTCTGTTCCACACAAGATGTCCTCACTGCACAGAAAAATGTAAATGTGAGCGTCCGCAGCCGGTAGAGATCGCACCGGGACATATTGTAAAATGCCACTATCCGGATATTCAGGAGACAGCAAAATAAATTTCCTACAGGAGGAAGGCCATGTACACATTTAACAGAGAAGAGTACAACAAAAGAATGGAATGGTACCTTGACGCAAGATTTGGAATGTTCATCCATTGGGGACTGTATTCCATTCCTGCCAGAGGTGAGTGGGTAAGAAGTGAAGAAGAGATCACAAAAGAAGAGTATATGAAATACTTTGATGAATTTGATCCCGTTGATTATGATCCGAGAGCCTGGGCCCGTGCGGCAAAAGAAGCCGGAATGAAATATGTTGTTCTGACAGCCAAGCATCATGACGGATTCTGTCTTTTTGACAGTCAGTATACAGATTTTAAATCCACAAATACCAAATGCAGACGTGACCTTGTAAAAGAATATGTAGAGGCAGTGCGTGCAGAGGGGCTGAAGGTTGGTATTTATTTTACCATTATTGACTGGTATCATGACGATTATCCTCATTATGGAGACCGACAGCATCCCATGAGAAATAATCCTGCCTATAAAAATGATAATCGAAATTTTGATAATTATCTTACTTATATGCATAATCAGATTCGAGAAATCTGTACCAATTATGGTAAGATCGATATTCTCTGGTTTGATTTCTCCTATGATGATCTCAGAGGAGAAGCATGGAAAGCAACAGAGCTTATGAACATGGTGCGCAGTCTCCAGCCGGATGTGATCATTGACAATCGTCTGGAAGTAAGCGGAGAAGGATACGGTTCTCTGGCAGAATGTAAGCCGACACCGTATCACGGAGATTTTGTAAGTCCGGAGCAGATGATACCGCCTAATGGTATTCAGGATGCAGAAGGCAACGATATTGCATGGGAAGCATGTTTTACCATGAACAATCACTGGGGCTACTGCGCAACAGATCATTTCTATAAACCGGCTCCTATGCTTATTAAAAAGCTGGTCGAATGTGTTTCCAAGGGTGGAAATCTGATCCTGAACGTAGGACCGGATGCAAAAGGCAATATTCCTGAGGAATCCATGAAGATCCTTCGCGAGATTGGTAAATGGATGAAGAAAAATGGAGAGAGTATTTATGGATGTGGTAAATCCAAGCTGGAAAAACCGGATTACGGACGTATTACATCCAAAGGGAATCATCTGTATTTCCATCTTTTTGAGAATACTATTGGTCCGGTACCTCTTCTTGGGGTTCCGAAAGATCGTTTAAAGGCAATCCGTTATCTGGCATCCGGAGCAGAAGTTCCGGTATCTAACAGCTGGGTACATAGTGATTATCCGGATATTGTATTTGCAGATCTTGGGCTGGATCCTGTTCTTCCGGATCAGACAGATACAGTACTTGATGTAATTCTTACAGAAGAATAAAGACAAAAACTCCTCTTAAATGAAAGGAGGTACTTCATGTTTACAGAAGAAAGACAAAGTGCTATCATCATGTGCCTTCAGGACAAGGGGAAGGTTAAGGTAAAAGAACTCAGTGAAAAATTTCAGGTGTCTGAGGACTGTATCCGTAAGGATCTGAAGACTCTGGAGAATGCCGGAAAACTGAAACGAACCTATGGAGGGGCAATTATGTCTCAGGACTATCCCCTCCAGCGGGATGTGATCGACAGACGAAATTATCATCTGGATAAAAAGAAGATTATTGCAGAAAAAGCTATGGGGCTGATCAAGAGTAATGAAACTATTTTTCTTGACATTTCTACTACAAATATTGAGCTGGCAAAACTTCTGGCAGCATCCAGGATGAGGATTGTTGTTGTTACCAATATGATCGATATCATGCAGATACTGGTACAGAATCCGATGATCACTGTGATCGGCACAGGCGGGACCATGTATCAGGGAGTCAATGGATTTATGGGAGCAGCTACCATCGAGGTATTGAAACAGTACAGTTTTGACAGAGCCTTCCTCGGAAGCTGCGGTGTAGATATGGTGGATCTTACTGTTACTACTCTTGGAGTTGAGGATGGACTGACAAAAAAAGCAGTGATCCACAGCAGCAGGCATAAGTACGTTGTTATGGAAAAAGAAAAATTCTATTTTAATGATTCTTATAAATTTGCACATTTTGATGACATTAACGGGATCGTAACGGACGAGTATCCGGATGATACGATTGTAAATACTCTTGAAGCATCCGGTGTAAGACTGATCTGAAATAAGAGGTGTGCAGATAGAAATACAGAAAGGGGGAAGACAGAGACATTATGACTGATTTTATTTTAGAAGCCTGTGTAGATTCTGTGGAGTCTGCGCTGGCAGCAGCAAGAGGCGGCGCCAGTCGTCTGGAGTTGTGCGGCAGTCTTGTGATAGGAGGGACCACACCAAATCCGTGGCTGTTTCAGGAAATCAGGAAGCATACGGATATCAGGATCCATGTACTGATCCGCCCCAGATTCGGAGATTTCTGTTATACAAACGAGGAGTTTGTTCTGATTCGTGAAGCAGTAAAGGAGTTCAGAAAACTTGGTGCGGAAGGCGTTGTGATCGGATGTCTGAAACCGGACGGCACCATGAATATGGAACAGATGAAGATTCTGATGGAGGAAGCAGAGGGTATGTCTGTGACACTTCATCGTGCCTTTGATGTTTGTGCAGATCCTTACGAGACAATGGAACAGGCAATTTCTCTTGGGATTGATACGATCCTGACTTCCGGACAGAAAAATGTCTGCACTCTGGGAACAGATCTTCTGAGGGATCTGGTGGAAAAAAGTGCAGGAAGAATAAAAATCCAGGTGGGAAGCGGAGTAAATGCGGCTGTAATCCGTGAGATATATCCGAAGACCGGGGCAACTGCATTCCATATGTCCGGAAAAAAGACTCTGGACAGCGAAATGAAATACCGGAAAGAGGGAGTAAATATGGGACTTCCTTCTCTCAGTGAATTTGAGGTCTGGAGAACGGATGAGACAGCAATCCGTGAGGCAAGACAGGTTCTTGATCAGTTTGAGGGAAAATGATTTTATATCCTCTTTGCCTGTAAATCCAGGCAGGAAAGGAAATATATGAGCGAATTTCTGAAAGAAAGCCGGGAGCGTATCCTTAAAGGATATGAAGAAATAAAAGCACAGTTTCCCGGTATATTTGAGGAGACAGACAAAAAGATCAAAGAGCAGGAGCCAGAAACGGCTCTTGCTTTAAAATATCTTTATATGACTATGCCATGCAGTGACATGGGAAATTATTCATTTGAAATATTTCTTGATTATGCAAAGAACAGTGTACGGATATGGCATGAATCAGAAGGCGTAAAATTGCTTCCGGAAGATATTTACCTGAATTATGTACTTTATCACAGAGTAAATGAGGAAGAGATCGCTCCGTGCAGAACTTTATTTGCAGAAGAGATCAGTAAATTCATGGAAGAGAATGGAAATGAAACTCTTCTTTCTGGATTCAACAGAAAAAAAACTGCCATTGAGGTAAATTACTGGTGCGCACAGGAGGCAACTTATCACTGTACAGACGACAGAACACTTTCGGCACTGACTGTTTACCGTAGGGGAAACGGGCGATGCGGAGAGGAATCTGTGTTTACGGTAAATGCAATGCGAAGCATAGGAATTCCTTCCCGTCAGGTTTATGCACCGAAATGGTCTCACTGTGATGATAATCATGCATGGGTGGAAATCTGGAATGATGGAGAATGGTATTTCCTTGGTGCATGTGAGCCTCTTCCTATCCTGAATAGAGGATGGTTTACCAATGCTTCTTCCAGAGCTATGATGGTACATTCCCGGTGGTTTGATCAGGCAGAATCAGGTGAAGAAAAAATCGGAACAGATGGAATGGTGACCATGCTGAATGAGCTTTCTCGTTATGCGGCGGTTACAGAGTTTTCTGTAAAGGTTGAAGACGAGGAGGGAAGGCCGGTTTCTGGAGCAGAGGTTTCTTTCCAGGTGCTGAATTATGCGGAATTTTCTCCTGTGGCAGAGGGTGTTACCGGAGAAGATGGAACCTGCAGCTTTACCACGGGACTTGGAAGTCTTGCAGTGCAGATATCCAGGGATGGGCAGTGTGAATGTGTTTTTGCAGATACCAGAGAGCAGAAGCAGATAAGAGTGATCTTTGGAAAAAATGCCGGACAGAAAGATGTCTGGGAAGCTGTTGATATGATCGCGCCGGTAGACACTCCTGTAAATACAGACATGCCTACAGCGGAGCAGACAGCAGAAGGCAATATCCGCCTGGAAAAGGCTGCGGCAAGAAGAACAGCTAAGACAGAGGCATGGGTAAATCCTGAATGTGAAAAGTTTCTTCAGGGATGCTTTACAGAAGAGAACACAGAGGATGAAGAGGAAGGGCTTCTGAGAGAGGAACTTCTGAATGTACTGACAGAAAAAGACAGGACAGACTGCAGAGCAGAAGTACTGGAAGAACACCTTCGTTTTGCTATGCCTTATGAGGAAGAACTGGAACATTCTGTTTTTGTAAATTATGTATTGAATCCTCGTATAGACGACGAGGTTTTGATGAAATACAGAGAAGTTATAGAAAATACTTTTTCTGAGGAAGAAAAGCTCTGTTTCCGGGAGAATCCTGCATCTATCTGGACAGAAGTAGATAAAAGGATTAACTCTATTCCTGAAAGAGAAAGAGCAAGTGTGATCACTACACCTGCAGGCTGCCTGAAAACAGAGGTGGGCAGTATTTTATCAAAGAAAATTCTTTTTGTGGCCATTGCAAGGACACTTGGGATACCGGCCAGACTGAATCCGGAAGACCGTTCCATGGAGTACAGAAAGGATGGAAGATTTATTCCGGTACTTCCGGAAGCAGAAAAGAACTGTCATATTGTTCTGAAAGCGGGAGACGGAACACAGTGGAAGTATTTCCAGAACTGGTCTATGGCAAAGCTTGAAAATGGAACGTATACCTCTCTTCGTCTTGGCGGTCTTTTATGGAAGGATGATTTACTGGAGGCGCATCTGGAGGCAGGAACATACAGGATTACTACATCAAATCGTCTGCCAAATGGAAATATGTTTGCTTACGTATATTATTTTTCTGTGGATGCAGGCGATAAAAAGGAAATCTCTATGATTCTGCGCCAGGCAGATCTGGAAGATATGCTCGAAAATATTGAACTTCCGGAATTTCAGCTTCGCAAGGATGAGGATGGAAATGAAGTGGTACAGGCATCTGAGCTTACTGCAGAGGGAAAACATATTCTGATGTTTCTGGAAGAAAGCAGAGAACCTACCGAGCATATCCTGAATGAGATGATGGAACAGCCGGAGGAATTCAGAAAAATTTGTTCCAGAATCCTTTTTGTGGTACAGAGCCAGACCGCACTTAAGGATCCTACAATCAGCAAAGCTCTTTCCATGTTCCCGGAAATTCAGGTATATTATGATTGTTTTGCTGATCATATTGAGCTTTTGGGAAGAAGAATGTATGTGGATCATGAAAAACTTCCGCTTATTATTGTAACATCTGAAAAATTAAATGGAATTTATGCCACAAGCGGTTATAATGTAGGTACAGGGGAGATGCTTCTCCGACTGATGTAGGAAGCAGTTCTGAAAATAAAAACATATATTAAAGGAGGACTTTGCAATGAAATTTTATTGTGGAGAAGATTACAAGGCAATGAGCCGCATCGCAGCGAACATTATTTCCGCTCAGATCATTATGAAGCCAGACTGTGTTCTGGGACTGGCTACCGGCTCCTCACCGGAAGGAACCTACGCACAGCTTGTAGAATGGTACAAAAAAGGTGATCTTGATTTTTCACAGGTGACAAGTGTAAACCTTGACGAATACAAAGGTCTTTCCGGAGACAATGACCAGAGCTATCGTTATTTCATGAACACACATCTGTTTGACTATGTAAATATTGATAAGAGCAGAACTTTCGTTCCGAACGGTCTGGAACCGGACAGCGAAAAAGCATGCCGTGAGTATGATGAAGTTGTTGCAGCTACAGGCGGAGTTGATCTCCAGCTTCTTGGAATCGGACATAATGGACATATCGGATTTAATGAGCCTGCAAGCGAATTCTGCAAAAACACACAGTGTGTAGATCTTACAGAAAGCACAATTGAGGCAAATAAGAGATTCTTTGAAAAAGAAGAGGATGTTCCGCGTCAGGCATATACAATGGGAATCGGAACAATCATGAGAGCAAAGAAAATCCTTCTGGTAGCATCTGGTGAAGGTAAGGCTGATATTATTGCAAAAGCATTTACCGGCCCGATCACTCCTGAAGTACCGGCTTCTATTCTTCAGCTTCATAATGATGTTACTGTTGTATGCGATAAAGCTGCAATGAGCAAGATCAAATTATAAATATTTTGTAAAAAATGTTAAGAAAAAACTGGCATGATGACATCTGCCCCGGATTAATGGTATAATATCCTCATTTAATAAACGAGAGGAGATCTATGGACAGATTATATAAAAAACTGGAAGAGTATGGAAAATCAGATTTCTATCCTTTTCACATGCCGGGACATAAGAGAAATCCCCTGTCTGTGGCAGGGGATTTTCCTGTTCAAAAAGATATTACGGAAATTGCAGGTTTTGATAATCTTCATCATCCTGTAGATGTTTTGAAAACAGCCCAGGAAGAAGCGGCCCGTCTTTACGGAGTGAAAGACAGTTTTTACTGTATTAATGGAAGTACAGGAGCAATTTTGGCAGCTGTTTCGGCCGCTGTAAAAAGAAATGGTCATATTCTGATTGCCAGAAACTGCCATAAAGCTGTTTATCATGCAGCTTATCTCAGAGAGCTAAAAGTCACCTGTATTTATCCACATGAGGATTCAGAACTGGGGATAAACGGGGGAATTTCTCCTTTACGTGTGGAAAGATGCCTTTCTGACAATCCGGAGATAGAGGCAGTGCTTATAACTTCTCCTACTTATGATGGAATTGTATCAGACATAAAGCGAATTGCAGAAATTGCTCACGAACATAAAATACCTCTGATCGTAGATGAAGCACATGGTGCACATTTTTGTTTTTCAGAATATTTTCCTGTATCGGCAGCAGAATTAGGGGCAGATATTGTAATACACAGTCTTCACAAAACCCTTCCCTCTATGACTCAGACATCTTTGCTCCATTTATGCAGCGACAGGGTATCAAGAGAGCTGCTCACCAGATTTCTGGGAATTTACCAGACAAGCAGTCCTTCGTATGTTCTTATGGCATCTATGGATGCATGTCTGTATAAACTGAGAGAAGATGGAGAGAAAATGTTTTCAGAATATACCGGCAATCTGGAACAGGCAAGGGAACGTCTGGCAAAGTGCAGGTATATCCGGCTGGAAAATACAAAGACGGATCCGTCACTGGGAATTTTTGATGTAGACAGATCGAAGCTGGTCCTTTCAACAGTACACAGTACATTGAATGGAAGACAGCTTACAGAAATATTAAGATCAGAATTTCATCTGGAAATGGAAATGGAGGCAGAAAACTATACGCTGGCGCTGACTTCTGTAGGAGATACACAAGAAGGATTTGAACGGCTCTGCTGTGCTGTTGAAGAAATTGACAGACGGGAATCGTTAAAATATACAGAGGATCTGGAAGTTCAGGAAAAATCCAGATATCAGGAATTAAAGCAGATTATGAAAATATCTCAGGCAATGGATGCTCTTACAGAAAGAATTCCGATGGAGGAGAGTATTGGAAGAGTATCAGCTGAGTTTGCATATCTTTATCCGCCGGGAATCCCGCTGCTTGTTCCGGGAGAACAGATCACTGGACTTTTGATAAAGAATATGAGAAGATACATGGAACAGGGATTTGATCTTCAGGGACTTAGTGATGTATCAAATACTTCTGTTCTGGTGGTTACCAATGAAATGAGAGAGGCTTCTCTGAAAAAAACAGAGAGAACGGTTTAAAGCAATCTAGAATGGGAAAAATATTTTATATTATGGGAAAGAGTGCTTCCGGAAAGGACAGAATATATTCATTTCTTTTAAGCAGGGAAGAACTGAATCTGAAAAGACTGGTCCTTTATACAACACGACCTATACGTGCAGGAGAAGATAACGGAAGAGAATACTATTTTACAGATGAAGAACAATTGGAAAAATTCAGGATCAGCGGAAAACTGATCGAATCCCGGTCTTATGATACGGTACATGGAATATGGACATATTTTACTGCGGATGACGGTCAGATCAGACCAGATGGAGCAGATTACTTAGGAATCGGGACGCTGGAATCTTATCAGAAAATGAGAGAATATTATGGAGCAGACAGAGTATGCCCGATTTATATCCAGGTTGAAGATGGAGAACGGCTTCAAAGGGCGCTTCTTCGAGAAAAGCAGCAGGAGAATCCGAAATACGCAGAAATGTGCAGGAGATTTCTGGCAGATCAGGAGGATTTTTCTGAAGAAAAGATCTGTGAGTCCGGGATTACTATACGATTTGAAAACGATGATCTGGATAAATGTGTCGAAAAAATTATAAAATATATAAAATCTATGACATAAGCAAAAATAGTTTTTATTAACAAAAAAAGTATGGTATAATAAAATCCATATAAAGAAAGCAAGGAAAGACCTGTTTAATAATAAAGTGAGGTGATTCTGAATGGTTGGTTTTAACAACATTATTGGACACGAGGAGATTATCAGACATTTAAAAAATGCCATTAAGACGGGGAAGGTTTCTCATTCTTATATTTTTACAGGAAGACCCGGATCTGGAAAAAAACTTCTTGCAACCACATATGCAATGACTCTTCAGTGTGAAAAAGGTGGGACAGAGCCCTGCCAGAAATGCGATTCCTGTAAAAAGGCCATAGGAAAGAATCACCCGGATATCATTATGGTCAATCATGAAAAGCCCGGAACTATCAGTATTGATGAGATCCGCGAGCAGGTGATTTATGATGTGGCGGTGAAGCCATACTGCAGCCAGCACAAGATATATATTATTCCAGATGCGCAGATGATGACAGTACAGGCTCAGAATGCATTGCTTAAGACAATAGAGGAACCGCCGGAATATGCGGTGATCATGCTCCTTACAAGTAATGTAGATGGACTGCTGCCTACGATTCAGTCCAGATGTGTACGGCTGGATCTGAAGGTTGTAGATGACAGCCTTGTAAAGCAGTATCTGATGGAACGTCTGCATGTTCCGGATTATCAGGCTGAGATCGATGCATCCTTTGCACAGGGAAGTATAGGAATCGCTAAAGAGGCCGCTACTTCAGAAGAGTTTTCCAATATTACGCAGAATGCTCTTAAAATCCTGAAGAATGCGGATTCTATGGAGGTTTATGAGCTTGCAGATGAGATCAAACTTCTGTCAGCAGAAAAACAGAATATCGGAGATTATCTGGATATTTTCCAGTTCTGGTTCAGAGATGTACTGATGTTCAAGGCTACCAGAGAAATCGATAATCTGGTGTTTAAACAGGAAATTAATTATATTAAGGAACAGGCAAGTCAGCGCTCCTATGAAAATCTGGAAAAGATTTTGGAAGCGCTGGAAAAAACCAAAGTACGTCTTCGTGCAAACGTAAACTTTGAACTGGCACTGGAGCTGCTGTTCCTGACGATCAGGGAGAGATAGAATGACAAAAGTAGTAGGTATCAGATTTCGAAATGTCGGAAAAATATATTATTTTAACCCAAAAGGATACAAGATGAAGGTTGGCGATCATGTGATCGTTGAGACAGCGCGGGGTGTTGAATTCGGACGTGTGGTCCTGGGACCGAAGGATGTAGAGGAAGATGAGGTTATTCATCCTCTGAAGGAAGTGCTTCGTGTTGCAACTCCTGCAGATGAGGAAAGAGAGAGACAGAACAGAGAAAAAGAAAAGGAAGCCTTTAAGATCTGTCAGAAAAAAATCCGTGATCATGGGCTGGATATGAAGCTGATCGATGCGGAGTATACTTTTGATAATAATAAAGTGCTGTTTTATTTTACAGCAGATGGAAGGATTGATTTCCGTCAGCTTGTAAAGGATCTGGCAGCGATCTTTAAGACCAGGATAGAGCTTCGTCAGATCGGAGTCAGGGATGAGACAAAGATTCTTGGAGGAATCGGAATCTGCGGCAGATGTCTCTGCTGTCATACCTATCTTTCAGAATTTGCACCGGTATCTATCAAAATGGCGAAAGAACAGAATCTTTCCCTGAATCAGACAAAGATATCCGGTGTCTGCGGAAGACTGATGTGCTGTCTGAAGAATGAGCAGGAAACTTATGAGGAACTGAACAAGAAACTTCCGGGAACAGGAGATACAGTTACTCTTCCGGATGGACTTCAGGGAACCGTACACAGTGTAAATGTGCTGAGACAGCTGGTAAAAGTTATTGTTGAGGTTAATGATGAGAAGGAGATCCAGGAATATCCGGTAGGAGAACTGAAATTCCGTCCCAGAAAGAAAAAGATCAAAATTTCCGAAAAGGAAATGAAGGAACTAGAGAAACTTCAGGATAAAGAGGGAGATTCCGTATCTCATGGAAAATAAACTGCGAGACAGTCTTGTAAAGCCGGGAGAGAGAGCAGATGATCTCCAGAATGGCTATTATGTGATCCAGAGTCCTGAGAAATTCTGCTTTGGAATGGATGCTGTTCTTTTATCCGGCTTTGCAAAAATAAAAAAAGGCCAGCGTGTTCTGGATATGGGAACAGGAACCGGGATAATCCCCATTCTTCTCAGGTCAAAAACTCCGGGAGAACATTTTACCGGGCTGGAGATTCAGAAGGAATGTGCGGAAATGGCGCGGAGAAGTGTGGCTTATAATGATCTGGAAAAGGACATAGACATTGTCTGCGGTGATATCAAAGAGGCTGCTGAGATTTTTGGAGCAGCTTCTTTTCATGCAGTCACATGTAATCCGCCTTATATGATTGGTCAGCATGGTCTGCAGAATCCGCATATGCCAAAAGCCATAGCCAGACATGAAATCCTCTGTACACTGGAGGATGTGGTGAGCCAGACATCCCGGGTATTAAAAGACCGGGGACATTTTTACATGGTACATCGTCCCTTCCGGCTGGCGGAGATTTTTCAGGTATTGTCAAAGTATAAACTGGAACCAAAGAGGATGCAGCTGGTATATCCTTTTATTGACAGAGAACCGAACATGGTTCTGATCGAAGCCCTGAAAGGCGGAAATTCCAGAATTACCGTAGAGCGTCCGTTGATCGTCTATGAAAAGCCGGGGGTTTATACGGAGGACATATTGAAGATATACGGCCCGTCAGGCGCGTAAATACCAGAAGAAAAAATCAGATATTTCAGGTACGGACTGCTGTGTGAAAGGAGAAATTATGAGCGGAAAATTATATTTATGTGCAACGCCTATCGGAAATCTGGAGGATATTACGCTCAGAGTTCTCCGGACACTGAAAGAGGTGGATCTCATTGCTGCGGAGGATACCAGAAACAGCATTAAGCTTTTGAATCATTTTGACATAAAAACACCTATGACCAGCTACCATGAGTACAACAAAATAGAAAAAGCATATACCCTTATCGAAAAAATGCATAGTGGGATGGATATTGCTCTGATTACAGATGCAGGGACACCGGGAATCTCAGATCCCGGAGAGGAACTGGCTGCTATGTGTTATGAGGCTGGGATTGAGGTTACATCCCTTCCCGGTCCGGCGGCATGCATTACTGCTCTGACCTTATCCGGACTTCCCACCAGAAGATTTGCCTTTGAGGCTTTTCTTCCCATGGATAAAAAAGAGCGCAGGGAAATCCTGCAGGAGCTTGTGGACGAAACCAGGACCATTATTATTTACGAGGCGCCCCATAAGCTGGTAAAAACTCTGAAGGATCTCAGGGAGACTCTTGGAAACCGCAGGATGACTCTTTGCAGGGAACTTACCAAAAAGCATGAGACGGCATTCCGCACCACCATAGACGAGCTGATCGCACACTATGAGAAAGAGAAGCCTCTTGGAGAGTGCGTTATGGTCATAGAGGGAAAGAGCCGCCAGGAACTGAAAGAAGAGGCAGCAGCTTCCTGGGAGGAGATCACAATAGAAGAGCATATGGAAATTTATGAGAGTAAGGGACTTTCCCGGAAGGAAGCCATGAAACAGGTGGCAAAGGACCGGGGAGTAAGCAAGAGAGATGTGTATCAGTATCTGGTGAATATAGAACAGTAAAAACGACTTCCCGACAGTCAGAAAGATTCTGGCTGCCGGGAAGTTTTCTATATTTTTCTGAAAATGAATGGAAAGCAGCCCTATTTTGTGCTATAATAGATTAGTATTACTATGTCTATTTATCAGAGGTTGCAGGGGTTTTCTGCAGGCCTGTTGATGCTATAAATCTAAAATGACAGGAGGACGAAATGGGCGGAGAGAATACAGAGTACGGAGCGGACCAAATTCAGATTTTGGAAGGACTGGAAGCTGTAAGAAAAAGACCAGGTATGTACATTGGAAGTACGTCAAGCAGAGGCCTGCATCATCTTGTGTATGAAATCGTTGATAACGCAGTGGATGAAGCACTTGCCGGATTTTGTACAGAAATTCAGGTAGTCATTAATCCTGACAATTCAATTACAGTCATAGATAACGGAAGAGGTATCCCGGTAGGAATTAATCATAAAGCCGGTATCCCGGCAGTTGAGGTGGTATTTACGATCCTGCATGCCGGTGGTAAATTTGGCGGCGGGGGATACAAGGTATCCGGAGGTCTTCATGGAGTTGGCGCATCGGTTGTAAATGCTCTGTCTGAATGGCTGGAGGTTTCCATCTACAAAGAGGGAAAAGAATATAAACAGAGATATGAGAGAGGTCATACGATTTATCCTCTGAAGATCGTGGGAGACTGTGCCCCGGAATATACGGGAACAACGGTTACGTTTCTTCCTGATAAAGAAATTTTTGAGGAAACAGTCTATGATTATGACATCCTGAAACAGCGTCTTCGGGAAATGGCTTTTCTTACCAAAGGTCTGAAGATCGTTCTGAGAGATGACAGAGAGGATTCCAAGAAAGAGAAAACTTTCCATTACGAAGGCGGTATCCAGGAATTTGTTACTTATCTGAACAGAAGCAAAGAAGCTCTTTATCCGGAGGTAATCTACTGTGAAGGAGAAAAAGACGGTGTTATGGTCGAGGTTGCCATGCAGCATAATGATTCTTACACAGAGAATACCTATGGTTTTGTAAATAATATCAATACACCGGAGGGCGGAACTCATATCATGGGATTCCGTAATGCTCTGACGAAAACTTTTAATGATTATGCCAGAAAGAACAAGCTTCTGAAGGACAGTGAACCGAATTTAAGCGGTGATGATATTCGTGAAGGTCTGACCGCTATTGTCAGTGTTAAGATCGAGGAACCTCAGTTTGAAGGTCAGACGAAGCAGAAACTGGGAAACAGTGAGGCAAGAGGTGCTGTTGATTCGGTTGTCAGCAAACAGCTGGAGATTTTCCTGGAACAGAATCCTACGGTTGCGAAATCTACAGTGGAGAAATCTGTTCTTGCACAGAGAGCCAGAGAGGCAGCCCGTAAGGCCCGAGATCTTACAAGAAGAAAATCAGCTTTGGACGGAATGTCCCTGCCAGGTAAGCTGGCGGATTGTTCAGATAAAGATCCCCAAAATTGCGAGATCTATATCGTAGAGGGAGATTCTGCCGGTGGTTCTGCCAAGACAGCAAGAAATCGTGCTACACAGGCGATTCTTCCCCTTCGAGGCAAGATTCTGAATGTAGAAAAGGCCCGTCTGGATAAAATTTACGGAAATAAAGAAATCAAGGCGATGATCACTGCTTTTGGAACTGGTATCCATGAGGATTTTGATATCAGCAAGCTTCGTTATCACAAGATTATCATAATGACAGATGCCGATGTGGATGGAGCGCATATTGCAACGCTTCTTCTTACTTTCCTGTATCGGTTTATGCCGGAGCTGATCAAGCAGGGATATGTATATCTGGCGCAGCCTCCTCTTTATAAGATTGAGAAGAACAAAAAGGTATGGTATGCCTATGATGATGCTGAATTGAACCGTATTCTGGAAGAGATCGGTCGTGATAACAACAATAAGATCCAGCGATACAAAGGACTTGGAGAGATGGATGCTGAGCAGCTTTGGGAAACTACTATGGATCCGGAGAAGAGAATTCTTCTGAGAGTGACCATGGATGAATCTGCAACATCTGAGATTGATCTGACCTTTACCACACTTATGGGGGACAAGGTAGAGCCAAGGCGGGAATTCATCGAAGAAAATGCAAGATTTGTAGAAAATCTGGATATCTAGGAGAATAAAAGATGGAAGACAATATTTTTGATAAAGTCCATGAGGTGGATCTGCAGAAGACCATGGAAAAATCCTATATCGATTATGCCATGAGTGTTATTGCATCACGTGCCCTTCCGGATGTCCGGGACGGACTGAAACCGGTACAGAGACGTGTACTGTACTCGATGATAGAGTTAAATAACGGACCCGATAAGCCGCATCGTAAATGCGCGCGTATCGTAGGTGATACCATGGGTAAGTATCACCCTCATGGAGACAGTTCTATTTACGGAGCGCTTGTAAATATGGCACAGGACTGGTCTACCAGATATCCTCTGGTTGACGGTCATGGGAACTTTGGTTCTGTGGACGGTGACGGGGCGGCTGCCATGCGATATACAGAGGCCCGTCTCAGTAAGATCTCAATGGAGATGCTTGCAGATATTAATAAAAATACCGTTGATTTTCAGCCGAACTTTGACGAAACAGAACGAGAGCCGGTTGTGCTCCCTTCACGTTATCCCAATCTTCTTGTAAACGGGACTTCCGGTATTGCCGTGGGTATGGCTACAAATATTCCGCCTCATAATCTTCGTGAGGTTATCCAGGCGGTTGTAAAGATTATCGACAATATTATCGAAGAACAGAGAGATACCACCATTGAAGAAATTCTGGAGATTGTTAAGGGTCCGGATTTTCCTACAGGAGCTACGATTCTGGGAACGAGAGGAATTGAGGAAGCATATCGTACCGGCCGCGGCAAGATCCGTGTCCGTGCGGTGACAAATATCGAGACACTTCCAAATGGAAAGTCACGTATTATTGTTACAGAACTTCCGTATCTGGTAAATAAAGCCCGTCTGATCGAAAAGATAGCGGAACTTGTCCGTGACAAAAAAATCGATGGTATTACAGATTTGAACGACCATTCAAGCCGCGAAGGAATGCGTATCTGTATTGATCTGCGTAAAGATGCTAATGCAAACGTTGTCCTGAACCAGCTTTATAAGCATACACAGCTTCAGGATACCTTTGGTGTGATCATGCTCTGCCTGGTATCGACAAATGGAAGTCTGGAACCAAAGGTGCTGAATATCCATGATATGCTGAAATATTATCTGGCACATCAGGAGGATGTTGTAACAAGAAGGACACAGTATGACCTGAATAAAGCCCAGGAGAGAGCTCATATTTTAGAGGGACTTCTCAAGGCGCTGGATAATATTGATGAAGTGATTCGTATCATTCGCGGTTCCAGAAGTGTTCAGATTGCCAAACAGGAACTGATAGATCGCTTTGAACTGACAGAAGTACAGGCACAGGCAATTGTAGACATGCGTCTTCGTGCTCTTACAGGTCTGGAAAGAGAAAAACTGGAAGCGGAATATGCAGAATTAATGGAAAAAATCCGTAAATTACAGGCAATTCTTGCGAACAGAAGCCTTCTTCTCCGTGTGATACGGGAAGAAATTCTGGAGATTTCTGAAAAATACGGAGATGACAGAAGAACATCCATAGGCTTTGACGCATTTGACATTTCCATGGAGGATATGATCCCCCGTGAAAATACAGTGATCACTATGACAAAGCTTGGTTATATTAAGCGTATGACCGTTGATAACTTCCGCAGTCAGAACAGGGGCGGTAAGGGAATCAAGGGAATGCAGACCATTGAGGACGATTATATTGAAGAACTGATGATGACCACCACGCATCATTATGTAATGTTCTTTACCAATACAGGACGTGTTTACCGTCTTAAGGCATATGAGATTCCGGAGGCGAGCAGAACGGCCAGAGGAACAGCAATCATCAATCTTCTGCAGCTGATGCCGGGAGAACGTATTACAGCGGTAATCCCTATCAACAAATTTGAAGAAGATCAGTATCTGATGATGGCCACCCGTAAAGGTCTGGTAAAGAAAACCCCGATTCAGGACTATGCAAATGTCCGAAAAATCGGTCTTGCAGCAATTTCTCTCCGGGAAGATGATGAACTGATAGAAGTTAAGGTCACAAACAACAAAAAAGATATTATCCTGGTTACAAAGGACGGTCAGTGTATCCGTTTTAAAGAGACTGATGTAAGGACTACAGGACGTGTTTCCATGGGTGTAAGAGGCATTAACCTTATGGATGGTGATGAGGTTGTGGCAATGCAGCTGAACTCCCAGGGATATTATCTTCTTGTAGTATCTGAAAATGGTATGGGCAAACGTACTTCCATCAGTGAATTTACCTGTCAGAACAGAGGCGGAAAAGGTGTAAAATGCTATAAGATAACAGAAAAAACAGGTAATGTGATCGGTGCAAAAGCGGTTAATGAAGAAAATGAGATCATGATGATCACAACAGAAGGAATTATTATCCGGCTTCAGTGTTCTGATATTTCCATTCTTGGAAGAATTACTTCTGGTGTGAAGCTGATCAACCTTTCAGATGGAGTGACTGTGGCAAGTTTTGCGAAAGTAAGAGAACGGGAAGCGGAGTCTGAACAGCCAAAAGAAACAGAGGAAAAACAAAAAGAAGAGATTTCGGAATCAGAGGAACATACAGAAGAATAAGAGGTAAAGTGCAATTATGGAACAGCGAAAAGCCGTAAGGAGAAAAAAACGCAGACCATCCGGCAAAAATTCCAGAAGAAGAAATTCCGGTATTTCTTTAAACAGGATCAATATAAAGCTTATCGCAGGGGCTGTTGTGGCAGCAGCCCTTGTAATAGGGCTTATATTTGCTGTGAGAAGCTGCAGTGCAGGAAGCAAATCGCCGGAAAAGGCTGTGAAAACACTTGTTACATCATATTTAAAAGGAAAAGAAAAAAAGATATTAAAGTGTTATGATGTAAAAAAAGCGGATGAGGATCTTCAAAGAGAAATATCAGCGACCATTAAATATTTTGAAGCCCACAATCCTAAAAAAACAAAGATAACCGCATGTGATACTATATACAAAAACGGGAAAAATGCGTATGTATATATTATTTACAATCTTATTCTGGAAAATGACCAGTCCTATCCATGTATCAGCACTTATATGACACAGCAGAAGGAAGATGGAAAATATCGCATCCTTGCTCCTTCAGAAATTACGGATGAGATGAAAAAAGAGGCGGCAGAAAAGTATGCTTTATTTATGGAAACGGATCCTTATAAGAAATATGTGACAGCATACGAGACTTTTACAAAGAAGAATCCGGGCTATGAAGAAAAGCTGGCTGCAAAGCTGAGATAAAAAATCTGTAATGAAAAGGAGGCAGCAGAAATGAAAAGAATCATAATGATGGTGCTGAGAAACCTTCCGTTTATTCCTCTTGCATGGTTTAAATTATGCTGGTATGCATCTCATGTGGATGATTATACAGAAGGAGAGAGATATGCTCTTCTAAAAATGATTGACAGACGTGCGAATAAGGGCGGGAATATCACAATTGATGCACATGGAACAGAAAATATTCCAAAAGAGAATGGATTTATTTTTTATCCAAATCATCAGGGCTTATATGATGTTCTTGCAATTATGGCACCATGTCCGGTTCCGTTTTCTGTTGTAGCGAAGAAAGAAGTAGGAAATGTGCCGTTTTTAAAACAGGTATTTGCATGTATGAAGGCTTTTTTGATCGACCGGGAAGATTTGAGACAGTCTATGCAGGTGATTATCAATGTCACAAAAGAAGTAAAGCAGGGACGTAATTATCTTATATTTGCCGAAGGAACAAGAAGCAAAAACGGAAACCATCCTCAGGAATTTAAAGGAGGCAGCTTTAAAGCTGCAATGAAAGCGAAATGCCCAATTGTGCCGGTTGCGTTGATAGATTCTTATAAATCATTTGACACGGGATCCGCAGCGCCGATTACGGTACAGGTGCATTTTTTGAAGCCTATGAGATATGAGGAATATAAAGATATGAAATCTACAGAGATTGCAGCGGAAGTAAAACGCAGAGTAGAAGAAACAATAAAGAAAAACGGCGGATGGGATTGACCATCGCCGTTTTTCTTTTACATCTCTTTTTTCAGCCTTCGGAAGTCTCCAAGAGCTTTCCAGCCTATCTTCATTATTTTTCTAAGATTAATAGAATTCACACCTCCCTGACGAGGTTTAAAACTGATTTCTCGAAAAGTTATATTTTCACGATAGTATGAAAAATAAGTAGTCATCATAATGTTAGGGAGATTATAATCCCGTGGAAGTTTTTTGATGTATTTTTTTATAAGGGAAGCTTTCATCAGACGGAAAGGAGCATTTGCATCGGGAATCTTTACACCAAAGATAAGACGAAGCAGCAGGCAGACCATATTTTCTATGATTTTTCTTGAAAACCCATCACCTCTAACGGAACGTTTTCCGATAATGGCGTCATATTCGTTGCGGAGTTCCCAGAAAGCATTAAATTCAGCGGGATCTGTCTGACCGTCGGCATCTGTCTGAAAGATATAGTCAGCATTTTTGTCGATGGCGTGTCGGTAGCCATAAAGGACGGTAGAACCATGTCCCCCGTTTTTCTTTTTTAATGCAGTAAGAAGCGGAAATTGCTTTTCCAGCTGACAGAGAATCTTCCATGTATGGTCGGTGCTTCCGTCGTTGACTACAACAAGACGGGAAAGTCCGTTTCCATTGTATTTTTTTATAATGGGATACCATTCTCTGATTGTATTTTCAATGTTGTCTTCTTCATTATAAGCAGGAATAATGATATATAATTTTTCCATAAAGTATTAAATCTCCTTTGATGATACTGCAGATCTATACTATTATATATATAACGTAGATCTATATTGTAAAGCTGATGTTTATTGTAACTGTATGGATGTTACAGAGATATTTTAACATAAAAGAATGTTAAGAGAAAGGTGTTTTACATATGTGTGGATATGATATAAAAGTATAAGAAAAGAGCAAGATAACGGCATAGTTAAAAATGCGAAAAAAATAATTTAAAGAATTATAAAAAATAGGTTGACAACAGTGCGGGGGTTATGTATAATTAACAATGCATTTCGGATGTAAATGCCTTCAAATCACATAAGAAATTATGAGTTCGGAGTCTGGAGAAGTACTCAAGAGGCCGAAGAGGTGCCCCTGCTAAGGGTATAGGTCGGGTAACCGGCGCGAGGGTTCAAATCCCTCCTTCTCCGTTGAATTTTTTGAAGAATTAAAAAACTTCAAAAAATTGAAAAAACTTGTTGACAAGCACTTGAAAGTGTGGTAAAGTAAACAAGCTGTCAGAGAGACAGAGATTTACAAAATCAAACATCAAAAAAGTTTGAAAAAAACTTGAAAAAAGTTCTTGACAAACAAAAACAGATGTGATAAAATAAATGA